>ENA-ORDG01000024-ORDG01000024.1-marine-metagenome-genome-assembly--contig:-NODE-24-length-74648-cov-4.397594_pt1 | contig 74648 bp, 60 predicted proteins | sample MGYA00248629_ERZ508524 | MGnify/ENA primary metagenome ERZ508524 (study PRJEB26194, sample SAMN05421901) | marine metagenome | isolation source: East of Rio de Janeiro, Brazil, South Atlantic Ocean...
GCGAGGCGGACGCCAAGATCTGCATCTTCGGTGACGTTATGGGCGTCCCAGCCCCGCAGTTTCTCCAAAGCGGCGCGGCGGAAAAATAATGTGGTGCCGCCGAGGGGAATGATCAGCCCCAGATGCGCGACACCGGGTAGGATCACGCGCCACCAAGTCGCATATTCCAGTGTGAAACAGCGCGAGATCCAGTTGGTGCGCGCATTATAAAAATCCAGTACGCCTTGCACACAAGCGACGTTTTTGTGCGCCTGATCAAAGTGTTGTACAACGCGGTTGATCTGGTCTGCCTCCGGCGCGTCCTCGGCATCCCACACGCCGATAATACTGCCGCTGCAAAACTCCAGCGCATAGTTCAGGGCGCGGGGTTTGGTGCGCAGTTTGCCTGCTTGGGGCACTTCGATCACGTCGAACCAGAAGGGCAGTTCGGTTCGCGCGATGGTGTCGCGGGTCATTTGATCGCCTTCCTCCAGCACCAGCAGGATCTGCAACAGCGCCTTGGGATAGCTGAGCTGCGACAGGGCCGCGATCAAGGCGCTGGCAATCTCCTCCTCATGAAGAAGCGGGACAAGAACCGATACCTTTGGCCATCGTGTCGGGGGCGATGGCGCGGCCGGGTCTGAAGGCAGTGGTGTGTTCCCCCACAGGCAGCGCGCTAGAAAGGCCGACAATCGTAGCGTCATGATCATAGTACTGCAGAACAATGCCCATAGAACAAACGCCGTAAACGTCACCGCGGGGAGCAACGCGAACAGCATGCCCGCGACAAAAATGGCACCGGCGGCCCAAATACGTCGCCGCGGCCCGGCAACTCGCCATGTTCGGCAGCTTTCATGCGGGGGCACACGCTCCGCCGCGCGTTTGGCCAGCTCGGACCCGTAAAGTGCGGTGATCTGACGGTTGATCTGCGCGGGTTCTGCCAGCACCGGTACGATGTCCAGATCGCTAGTACCGAAGGCGTCGCGGGTAAGGGTATGAAGGGTATCCGGCCGGCTGGTAGCTACAAACAGCGTTTGTCTCATCCGCCGCCACGGCACAATCTTATGGTGCAAGCTGGCTTCGGCAGACAGATGGCGCGCAAGCACCGGTTTGGGCGGGTCTGCGTCAAGGTCGACCTGCTGGATCTGATGTTGCAGCGCCAGTGCTTTGGTCACCTCACTGCGCGAGACAAGCCCTTGAGCCACAAGGATTTCCCCAAGCGGTGCATCCAGATCGCGCTGCGCTTCAAGCGCGTGAACCAGATCGGCCTGATCGATCAACCCTGCGTCGACCAATATGCGCCCCAAGGGACGATAGCGCCCGCGCACACGCGCGGGACTGGGTGCTTTCAGCTCTAATCCAAGGTTGCTCAACGGGCGAATCCCTTCCTGTCGGAATAGGACCACCTTGGGAGAGATGACTTAATGGGATGTTAATTGCGGATGAAGAGAACGCCCGCAATTATCAGGTTTAGCTGGCCCGCTCGGCCATGGCCGCGGCAAAGCGTTCAAACAGATAGAAACTGTCTTGCGGGCCGGGGCTCGCTTCGGGGTGGTGCTGAACGGACCAGACGGGCCGCCCCTCCATCCGGATGCCGCAGTTGGAGCCGTCAAACAGCGACTGATGCGTTTCAACCACTCCGCTTGGCAGGCTTTGCGCATCGACGGCAAACCCATGGTTCATCGAGGTGATTTCGACCTTGCCGGTATCAATGTCCTTAACGGGGTGGTTCGCACCGTGGTGACCGTGACCCATTTTGACCGTCTGCCCCCCAAGAGCCAGCGCAAGCATCTGGTGGCCAAGGCAAATGCCGAAAACCGGAAGCTCTGTCTTTTCAATGACGTCCTTGATCATCGGCACGGCATACACGCCGGTCGCCGCCGGATCGCCGGGGCCGTTCGACAGGAAAACCCCGTCAGGATTATGCGCCATCACATCTTCATACGTGGCAGAGGCGGGCAGCACCGTGACGTCGCAGCCGGCCGAGGCAAGGCAGCGCAGGATGTTGCGCTTGGCGCCGTAGTCGATCGCGACCACTTTATAAGGTGCGTTTTCCTGCGCAGTATATCCGTCGGGCCAAGCCCACCGCATTTCATTCCAGCGGTAGGATTGTTTGCAGCTGACATCTTTCGCCAGATCCATGCCTTCCAGGCCCGCGAAACCTCGTGCCGCAGCGACCAGCGCTTCGACGTCGAAAACGCCGTCAGAATTATGCGCCAATGCCGCGTGTGGGGCCCCTTGCTGCCGGATGGCGCGGGTCAGGCGGCGGGTATCAATACCACCAATCGCGATGCGCCCGCGCGATGCCAGCCATTCGGACAACGGCTGGACCGAACGCCAGTTGCTCGGGTCGGTGGGCATCCATTTGACAACCATCCCCGCTGCGACCGGATCGCCGGTTTCGTCATCTTCGGGGTTGGTGCCGGTGTTGCCGATGTGGGGGAAGGTAAAGGTCACGATCTGCCCCGCGTAGGACGGGTCGGTCATGATTTCCTGATAGCCCGTCATCGCTGTATTAAAGCAAAGCTCGGCCACGGTCTCTCCCGTTGCGCCAAAGCCCATGCCGTAGAAAATCGATCCGTCCGCTAGCGCCAGGCAGGCAGTCGGACGAGGTGATGTGGTCGCGGTCATGTCGGGGGCCTCCAGCGGCAGGTATATGGAGCTAAACGGTGGCAACCTAAAGCCGCAGTTCGTCGGGGTCAATAGCAAGTTGAAAATGAAATATCGTTGTTATTCAATGGGTTGCGCGAGGCTTGTGGCATTGCCTGCGCCGCGCAATATCTCTATGTTGCACGGCTTAATACCCCCTAGGGTCAAAAGGACGATGGTAATGGTACTGCGCACTCGCATCTCGGATGCACTGAAACAGGCAATGAAAGACAAGGCGGCGGACCGGCTGTCGACCCTGCGGCTGATCAATGCGGCGATCAAGGATAAAGACATCGCGGCGCGCGCTGATGAGGGCGACACGGGTGTTGGCGATGCCGAAGTGCTCGCGATTTTAGGTAAAATGGCGAAACAACGTATGGAATCCGTACGCGCCTATGAAGAGGGCGGGCGGCTTGATCTTGCGGATCGCGAGCGCGAAGAGATTGCCGTGATCGAAGAGTTTCTGCCTCGTCAGCTGACCGAAGAAGAAACCGCCAAGGCCGTCGATGCCGCCATTGCCGAAGTGGGTGCGACATCGATCCGTGACATGGGCAAGGTGATCGGCCTGCTTAAAGGTAAGTACACGGGGCAAATGGATTTTGGCGCGGTTGGCCCCAAAGTGAAAGAGCGGCTGAGCTAAGGCTCAGCGCATCAGCGAACGGTTCAGCTCGTCATAAAGGGCGATCCGTTCTTCTTCGCTCAGGAAGGTCCCGATTTCGACCTCGCGGCCCATGCCGCGCAGGGTCACGTAATGGGGTACGGGGCCGTCTTTTTCATATTTCGTCACGACGGCCCAATGCCGGTTGCACTGCCATTCCTTGACCTCTCCGCGCGCGGTGAGATGGGATAAATGTGCTGTATTGTGGTCGAGCGTAAACACTTCTTCAATCTGTCTGGCCTTATGGTTGCGCTGTAGCGCCCAATACATTGCCGCGACGGCGGCCAGCATGAAAGGAAGAAGCCCCCACAGCAAAACGGTCCCCAACAGTGGCAGAACGGGGATCAGAATTAGGACGAACGTGATAAGGATAAAACTGGCGAATCCCTTTGCCGGCAGGGATTGGTGCGGCCGCAGGCAAAGAACCTGCGTCGAGGCGTCGGGTCGTGTTTTCCATTCATATGGCATGGGAGGTGTCCATCTGTCGTACCAAGCCTGAACGTAGCAGCAGAACGGGCCTGATCAATGCGGCAGAATGCATCCGGCCCCAAGTGTCAGGGCCGATGTTTTTTCTAGGGGGTCGTGCGCGGTTCAATCAGATCCCAGCGATGGCCGAAAACGTCGCGGAACACGGCGACAGTACCATAGGGCTCATGGCGGGGGGCTTCTTCGAATGTCACGCCCCCAGCCAAAAGTCGGGCATGGTCGCGGGCAAAATCGTCGGTCTCTAGAAACAACCAGACGCGGCCCGCACCTTGGTTCCCGATCGCGGCACGTTGAACATCGTCGCCCGGTTCGGCGAGGATAAAGCCGGTGCCGCCACCCGAAGGGGTGACGCGCACCCAGCGTTTATGCCCCTGGTCCTCGTCCTGTGTCAGCTCGAACCCCATCGTGCCACAGTAAAAGGATATTCCTTCGTCGTAGCTGGGAACGATCAAAGTCAGGGCAGAAAGGCGCATAGGATCACTCCAGCTCGACCAGCAGATCCTTGGCGTCGATCTGGCCACCCGGCGTGACATGAACCGCTTTGACCACAGCATCGCGGTCCGCGTGGATACCGGTTTCCATTTTCATCGCCTCGATGGTCAGAAGCAGGTCGCCGGATTTGACCTTTTGACCCACCGTCGCCCCGACCGAGGCAACAACCCCCGGCATCGGTGCTCCGATGTGATTGACGTTGCCGATCTCGGCCTTTGGACGCTGTGCGGTCGTCGCTTTGACCATCCGGTTGGGCACGCGCACCACGCGCGGTTGGCCATTCAGTTCAAAAAAGACCTTAACGTCGCCGTCTTCATTGGTCTCGCTCAAGGCTTGCAGACGAATTTCCAGGGTCTTGCCCGGGTCGATTTCCGCGGTGATCTCTTCGCCCGGTTCCATCCCGTAGAAAAAGGTGCGGGTCGGCAATACACGGACAGGGCCATAGGTCCGGTGACGACCCATGTAATCCAGGAAAACCTTGGGGTACATCAGGTACCCTGACAGGTCATCGTCTTCAACCTGAGCCCCTTCCAGAAGGTCGCGCAATTCCTTGCGTGTCGCTTCAAGATCGGCAGGGGGCAGATGGGCACCGGGGCGTTCCGTGTTCGGTTTTTCGCCTTTCAGGATTTTGTCGACAATCGCGTCAGGGAACCCGCCCGGAGGCTGGCCTAGATTGCCGCGCATCATGTCGATCACGCTGTCAGGAAAGGACATTTCTGCCTTCGGGTCTTCGACCTGCGCGCGGGTTAACCCTTGGGATACCATCATCAGAGCCATGTCGCCGACCACTTTGGACGACGGCGTCACCTTGACGATATCACCAAACATCTGGTTCACCTCGGCATAGGTCTTGGCGACCTCGGGCCAACGATCATCCAGCCCCATCGACGCGGCCTGCGCCTTGAGGTTGGTGAACTGCCCGCCGGGCATCTCGTGCAGATAGACTTCGGAGGAAGGGGCCTGCATGCCGGTCTCGAACGCGGCATATTCGCCACGCACTTCTTCCCAGTAGTTAGAAATTTCGCGCACCGCGTCCATCGACAGGCCCGTGTCGCGATCCGTGTGTTTCAGCGCTTCGACCACGGACCCGAGCGTCGCCTGAGACGTGTTGCCCGATAGCGCGTCCATGGCGCAATCTACCGCGTCCACGCCCGCCTCGGAGGCTGCCATGATCGTCGCGGTCGCCGTGCCTGCGGTGTCATGCGTGTGGAAATGGATTGGCAGGCCGACTTCGGATTTCAGCGCTTTAATCAATACTTTGGCAGCATTCGGCTTGAGCACGCCGGCCATGTCTTTCAGGCCCAGAACATGGGCACCGGCCGCTTTTAGCTCCTTGCCCATAGCAACATAATATTTCAGGTCGTATTTCGATCGGTCCGGATCAAAAATGTCGCCGGTATAGCAAACGGTACCTTCGCAAATCTTACCGTTTTCAATCACCGCATCCATCGCGACACGCATGTTTTCAACCCAGTTCAGGCTGTCAAACACGCGGAAAACATCGACACCCTCGGTCGCGGCCACGCGGACGAATTCTTGCACCACATTGTCCGGATAATTGGTGTAGCCCACGCCATTCGACCCACGCAGCAGCATTTGCGTCATCACGTTTGGCAGGGCAGCGCGTAGGTCGCGCAGGCGTTGCCACGGACATTCTTGCAAGAACCGGTAGGCCACATCAAAGGTCGCACCGCCCCAGCACTCCATCGAGAAAAGTTGTGGAAGATTAGCGGCATAGGCGGGTGCAACCTTGATCATGTCATGGCTGCGCATCCGCGTCGCGAGCAATGACTGATGGCCGTCACGCATGGTGGTGTCGGTGATCAACAGCTGCCGTTGCTGCCCCATCCAATCGGCAACAGCCTGCGGCCCTTTTTGTTCAAGCAGGTTACGGGTGCCCATCATCGGCTCGGCTCGGGTGGCGGGCGGCTGCGGCGCGCGGACGGCCGCCGCAGGGCGTTCGAACCCTTTGGTTTCAGGGTGCCCGTTCACCGTAATATCAGCGATATATGTTAATACTTTGGTCGCCCGGTCGCGGCGCTTTTCAAAGGTAAAAAGCTCGGGCGTCTGGTCGATAAACTTGGTGTGGTAACTATTATCGAGGAAGGTCGGGTGTTTCAGCAAATTTTCGACAAAGGCGATGTTTGTCGACACGCCCCGGATGCGGAACTCGCGCAGGGCGCGGTCCATGCGGGCGATCGCTTGCTCGGGCGTTTGAGCTTTCGCCGTCACCTTGACCAAAAGACTGTCATAATAGCGCGTGATCACCCCGCCCGAATAGGCGGTACCGCCGTCCAAGCGGATCCCCATGCCGGTGGCCTCACGAAAGGCGGTGATGCGACCATAATCAGGAATGAAGTTGTTTTGGGGATCTTCGGTGGTGATCCGAGTCTGCAACGCATGGCCGTTCAGCTGCACATCTGCCTGCGTGGCCTTGCCTGTCGCCTCGGCGATGGTCTTGCCTTCGGCAATTAAGATTTGCGCCTGTACGATATCGATGCCGGTGACCTCTTCGGTGACCGTGTGTTCGACCTGAACCCTTGGATTTACCTCGATAAAATAAAACTTGCCGTCGTCCATATCCATCAGGAATTCGACCGTACCGGCACATTCATAGTTAACATGTGCACAGATCTTGCGGCCCAATTCGCAAATCTCGGCGCGTTGTTCTTCGGTAAGATAGGGGGCAGGTGCGCGTTCGACGACCTTTTGGTTGCGACGCTGAACGGAACAATCTCTTTCAAATAGATGGTAGATTTCGCCGTGGCTGTCGCCCAAAATCTGCACCTCGACATGGCGCGCCTTCAGGATCATCTTTTCCAGATAGCCTTCGCCATTGCCAAAGGCCGCTTCTGCCTCGCGCCGGCCTTCCATCACTTTTTCTTTAAGTTCGTCTTCATTCGCGATGGGGCGCATGCCACGACCCCCGCCGCCCCAGGAGGCCTTGAGCATCAGCGGGTAGCCAACCTCTGCCGCCTGCTTGCGGACGACCTCCATATCATCGCCTAGAACGTCTGTCGCGGGGACGACCGGCACGCCGGCCTCCATCGCTACGCGTCGCGCGCTGGCCTTGTCGCCCAAGGCGCGCATTGTTTCCGCACGCGGCCCGATAAAAGTAATACCGTTCTGCGCGCAAGCATCTACAAAATCGGGATTTTCTGACAGTAGCCCATAGCCCGGGTGGATCGCATCCGCGCCCGAGGCTTTGGCCACGCGGATGATTTCATCGATGCTTAAATAGGCGGCGACAGGCCCCAAACCGGCCCCGATCCGATAGGCTTCATCGGCCTTGAAACGGTGTAGGCCCAGCTTATCTTCCTCGGCGAAAACGGCGACCGTCTTTTTTCCCATCTCGTTGGCCGCGCGCATAATTCGAATGGCGATCTCGCCGCGGTTTGCGATTAGAATTTTCTTAAAGTCGGTCATAGCTAGGCCTTCCTGCTGGCGAGAAATCTTAATTTTCAAGCGTCTAGAGCGCGCGCTAACGCTGCGCTGCGGCATTGTTGCGTCTGTTTGACGCGGTGTGCAAGTAGAAGTTTTTTGCGCTCCGCGGGGGATTTTTAACCATTTGGAAAGAGATGTGGTGCTACGCCGAGTCGAAGGCGCGTTTGTAACTATGCAATGACATGAGTAATAAGGAGGAACAGATAGCAATAATTCCTGCGGCTTTGGCGCTAGACGGCTAGCAAACCGCCGCCGCTTTATAGAAAATGCGGCGGGAACATTTTGCGAACGTGTCTTTTATTTGGTGCGTGCGCGGGATAGATTGGCCGCATGAATGATTTTGACGAAATGGCCGCCTTTGAGGGCGCTTCCCTATCATCGCGCGCTATGGCTGCGCGTCCGCAACCCTATCTTGATGGGCTGAATCCGGCCCAGCGTGCCGCGGTGGAGCAGATGGATGGCCCTGTCTTGATGCTCGCGGGGGCAGGCACGGGCAAGACCAAGGCTCTGACGGCGCGGATCGTGCATCTGATGAACACCGGGCGCGCCCGCCCGAACGAGATTCTCGCGGTAACCTTCACCAATAAGGCTGCGCGCGAGATGAAAAACCGTGTGGGGCATATGCTGGGGCAGAGCATTGAAGGGATGCCTTGGCTGGGTACGTTTCATGCGATTTGCGTCAAGCTGTTGCGCCGCCATGCTGAATTGGTCGGGCTAAAGTCGAACTTCACCATTCTGGACACGGATGACCAGCTGCGTCTGCTCAAGCAGTTGATCAAAGCGGAAGGGATTGATGACAAACGTTGGCCCGCGCGTTTGCTGTCAGGCGTTATTGATGGCTGGAAAAACCGCGCATTGACGCCCGACAAAATTCCTACGGCCGATGCGGGGGCCTATAACCACCGTGGAGCAGAGCTTTATGCGCAGTATCAAGCGCGGCTTAAAGATCTGAACGCCTGCGACTTCGGTGATTTGCTGCTGCATATGGTCACCATCTTCCAGCAGCACGAAGACGTGCTGGGGCAATATCAGCGGTGGTTCAAATATATTCTGGTGGATGAGTATCAGGATACCAACGTGGCACAGTATTTGTGGCTCCGTCTGCTGGCCTCTGGCCACAAGAATATCTGCTGTGTCGGGGATGACGACCAGTCGATCTACGGATGGCGAGGGGCCGAGGTTGGCAACATCCTGCGGTTCGAAAAAGATTTTCCCGGCGCCCATGTGGTGCGCTTGGAACAGAATTACCGGTCAACACCGCACATCCTGGCGGCCGCTTCGGGCGTGATCGCAGGAAACGAGGGGCGTTTGGGCAAGACTTTGTGGACGGAATCCCGTGAGGGTGAAAAGCTGCGTCTCATCGGCCATTGGGATGGCGAGGAAGAGGCGCGTTGGATCGGCGACGAAATCGAAGCGTTGCAGCGCGGCACACGCGAGCTTGATCCATACACATTGGACGATATGGCGATTCTTGTACGGGCATCGCACCAGATGCGCGCGTTCGAGGATCGATTCCTGACCATTGGCCTACCGTACCGCGTGATCGGTGGACCGCGTTTCTATGAACGGTTAGAAATTCGCGACGCCATGGCCTATTTCAGGGTGGTTACCTCGCCTGATGACGATCTTGCTTTTGAGAGAATCGTGAACACGCCCAAGCGTGGTTTAGGCGATAAAGCGCAACAAAATATACAGAAAACCGCGCGGGAAAACGGTGTGAACCTTGTGGAGGGGGCGCGGATCCTATTGGCGAATGGCGGGATTGGCGGTCGTGGGGCGGCGCAGTTGCGTCTGCTTATCGACGGGATTCAGCGGTGGTCCGAACTGGCCCGGGGCCCGCGCCTACAGACTGTGGTTGATGACGATAGCGTCATCGATGAAGGTGCGCCGCTGTTTCACGAGGAATATGGCCCGCCCGAGGTCAGCCATGTGGAATTGGCGCAGATTATTTTGGATGAAAGCGGATATACTGGTTTTTGGCAGAACGACAAAACGCCGGAAGCTCCGGGGCGGCTTGAGAACCTGAAGGAGCTGGTTAAAGCGTTGGAGCAGTTCGAGAATCTTCAAGGTTTTCTGGAACACGTCAGCTTGATCATGGATAATGAAAGCGACGATGGTGGCGCCAAAGTGTCGATCATGACGTTGCATGCGGCCAAGGGGCTAGAGTTTCCGGCGGTGTTTCTCCCCGGCTGGGAGGATGGGCTGTTTCCGTCGCAGCGATCGATGGACGAATCCGGCCTGAAGGGGCTGGAGGAAGAGCGGCGGCTTGCCTATGTCGGAATCACACGGGCCGAGCAGCTTTGCACGATCTCTTTTGCGGCCAACCGCCGCGTGTTTGGTCAGTGGCAAAGCGCCATGCCGTCACGGTTTATCGACGAACTTCCCGAAGCCCATGTGGATGTGCTGACCCCGCCGGGCCTTTATGGTGGCGGGTATGGCGCTGCGATGCCCAAATCGAATCTGCATGAAAAAGCCGCTGAAGCGAATGTATATAATTCTCCGGGGTGGCGCAGATTGCAGACGCGCAGCCAAGCGCGCAGCGTGAGCCAGCCTTCGGAAGCCCGAAATGTGACGATCGACATGTCCGCCGTCAGCAGTTTTGCGATGGGAGAACGGGTGTTCCACCAGAAATTTGGCTATGGCGAAGTCGTTGGAATCGAAGGGGATAAGCTTGAGATCAGCTTTGACAAGGCCGGGGTCAAGAAGGTCGTGTCGCGCTATCTGAGCGCATCGGATGACGTTCCGTTCTAAACGGGCGTCATGAATTTTACGAAATATCAAGAATTAGATGCAAGAACGGCGGTGCTTTGGGAGGAAAGCACCGCCGTCTTTATCTACGTCCCCAATCCAATCGGGAGGAAAGGGGGAAGGGGACGTTTATGAAAGCCGCCGGTCTCAGGGAGGAGGAGGAGACCCGAAGCTTTCTACAGGCACACAACAGGGAGGGTGCGTGTGCCCGATCCAGTATGATTTATGCAGCGTTGCGTGCTGTTTCCAGCGCGATGCCGCGGATTTGCGAGCGGCCCATGCCCAGGTCGTTCAGCTCGCGGTTGGACAAGGAGCTCAGCTCGTTGAAAGTCGAGCGGTATACGCGGCGTTGCTTGCGGCGAGTCTCGAGTGTGGACATCAGCGCGGCAAAGCGGTCTGCCAGGGTCGGTGCGGTTGTAGCGTTCAAGTAGGCCATCGGATACCTCGTCTTGTTTCGTCTGTGTTCGTTATCATTCGTCTTGTGTTGGTTATGTAGTAAAATGCTGCATCTGCACAATAGTCAGATCGTCAATGCTGCTATGCAGAAAATGCATGGGCAAAAGGTGACGTAACGTCTTGATCGGGAACAAAATAACTCTAGCGCAAACGCTTTAGTAGTCAGGAGGAATTGTATGAAAAAAATGGCGACGATACCAGGGAGGAGGAGGGTATCGCCGCCGAAAACAAACACATCCGGGAGGAGGATGGATGAGTTTGGTCTTATTCTTGGCTCGCAGTGTCTGCGCTCCTGAAACCTTTTTGACCTATTTGCTGCGTTTGCACAATTCTCAAATTGTGCATTGCTGCCATGCAGCGAAAACATAGGGGTTTTGCGTAATTTTTGGGCGCTAAATGTTCGTTTTGCCTTGGTGCTGTGCGGCATGCGAACGTAGGGTTGCGATTTGGCCAGAAACTGCCATGTCAAAAGCAGTCTCGAAAGGAATATGTCATGCCGCTCTCTAAATCCGACGTCGAATCTGCTCTGGCCCGGGTGATGCTGCCGGATGGGAAATCTATCCTTGATCACGATCTGATCCGCGCTTTGACGGTCGAGGGCGATGTGGTGCGCTTTGTTATAGAGGCCCCCAATGCGCAGGTCGCCGCGCAAATGGCCCCGCTGCGCGACGCGGCAGAGGCCGTGGTGCGCGAGGTTGATGGTGTTGGCAGCGTAACAGTCGCCCTGACGGCCCATGGCCCCGCGCCAAAGCAATCGGCCCCAAGCCTCAAGATTGGCGGGCACCCGAAGGCGCAGGATGGCCCGATGAAACCGGCTGGCGTGCAGCGCATTCTCGCCATTGGGTCGGGCAAGGGGGGCGTGGGCAAATCGACCGTGAGCTCGAACCTCGCCGTGGCGCTGGCGCGAGCAGGTCGCAAGGTCGGTTTGCTGGATGCCGATATATATGGTCCCAGTCAGCCGCGTATGATGGGGGTGAACAAGCGGCCCGCCTCGCCGGATGGGAAGACGATCATCCCGCTGCGCGCCCATGGTGTGACCCTGATGTCCATCGGTTTTATGATGGAGGAGGGGAAGGCTGTGGTCTGGCGTGGCCCGATGTTGATGGGCGCGCTGCAGCAGATGCTGGGGCAGGTAGAGTGGGGCGAGCTGGACGTGTTGCTTGTCGATCTGCCGCCGGGCACGGGCGATGTGCAGCTGACACTATGTACCAAATCCGAATTGTCCGGCGCGATCGTGGTGTCGACGCCGCAGGACGTGGCGCTGATCGATGCGCGCAAGGCGATTGATATGTTCAATACGTTGAAGACACCCGTGTTGGGATTGATCGAGAATATGTCGCTGTTTGTCTGTCCTGATTGTGGGTCCGAACATGAGATCTTTGGCCATGGTGGGGTTGCAGCCGAAGCTGCGAAGATGGAGGTGCCTTTGCTCGGCAGTCTTCCCATCGATCTTGATACCCGGCTTTCCGGCGATGGTGGCACGCCGGTGGCCACGGGGGATGGGCCGATGGCTCAGGCCTATGCCCGCATCGCCGAAGGTTTGATCAAGGGTGGGATGGCCTAAGGGGCAACCTCCTTCACGCTCCTATCTATACTCAACGCCGCGCAGCCCCCTGCGCGGCGTTTCGCGTTCATCGGCGTCGTGTGGACGTGCCTATGGGATCCCATGGGAAAACCTCATGGGAAAACATGGGAGATCGCCGGTCGGACCCTGCCGGATTGGCAAGGTGATTCGGCGGAAAATGGCTGTCTGAGGCGCGGAATCCTCAGTTTGCGCGATAAAACGGTTGCAATTGGTGTTGCGATCGGGGAACAAGTCGAGAACACAAGTTGTGGATAAGTCTGTGGTCTAAAATTGTTGGGAAATTGTGGGAAATTTCAGCACGCGTTTTTAACCTCAATATGTTGTGTCTAAATTTAACATTTAGCCGATATAGGCTAAGAATGGCCGATATTTCTTTCCCACATGTTGATTTACAACCCTGTGCAAAACCAAATTTGGTGTGTATTTCCCAAAAAACTTATAGACGCCCATCAATTCCCATGGCATCCCTAGTGCATCGGATGAGAACGAGACACGGGGCACCAAACGACCCCAACGACCAAATAAAACTCTAGCAGGTTCATACAGGCACCTCGCTTTCATCAGACCAAGAGATCCGGCGCGCGAGCGAGCAGACATCCCCCCAGGTGGCGCGCGCAGTCGGACTTCCCCGCCAAGGCGGGACGGGCGGCGGGTTGATCAGTGGCAGCAGATCAGCCCGCCGTTTCTACATCTACCGCCGGGGGCATGATTTTAGGGCGCACAAGCGTCGCAGGCAGGGACAAACACGTGAGCCGCAGGTTCAGAGGCGAAAGCCAACACAAGGTCGATACGAAGGGGCGGGTGTCTATCCCAGCCTCTTTTCGTCGTGTGTTGGAAGCCGGTGACCCGAATTGGCAAAACGGTGGCACGCCCGAGCTGGTGATCGTCTATGGCGACAGCCGCCGCAGCTATCTTGAATGCTATACCATGCAGGCCATCGAAGAGGTGGACGACAAGATCGACGCGCTGCCGCGCGGGTCAATGGAACGCAAGATGCTGCAGCGCCTGTTCCACGGTCAGTCCTTTCCCACATCGGTCGATGAAACGGGCCGCCTGGTTCTGCCAGCGAAGCTGCGCAACAAGATCGACCTGGAAAACGAAGCATTCTTTATCGCCGCCGGTGATACCTTCCAGATCTGGAAGCCCGAAACCTACGAGACCGAGGAAAAGGCCCGCGAAGAGGAATGGCTGGACGATCTGCCAGAAGACTTTGATCCGATGGCCTTCCTGGACGGCAAGCCGGAGGCTTGATCGATATGAGCGGACCCAGCGATACCCCCTCCGCCCCGCACACACCGGTTCTGCTGCGCCCCTTGCTGGCGGCGGTGGCCCCTGTGTCGGGGCGTTGGCTGGATGGCACCTTTGGCGCGGGCGGCTATACCCGTGGCCTGCTGGACGCGGGTGCTGCGCAGGTGGTGGCCGTGGACCGTGACCCGCTTGCGTTTGAAATGGCGCAGGCTTGGGCCGGTGACTATGGCGACCGGATCGTCATGCAGCGCGGCGTCTTTTCCAAGATGGACGATTATGCGCAGGATCTGGACGGGGTCGTGCTGGATCTGGGCGTGTCCTCCATGCAGCTTGACCTGGCAGAGCGCGGGTTCTCTTTCATGCGTGACGGGCCGCTTGATATGCGGATGAGCCAGGACGGCCCCTCGGCGGCGGATATCGTCAACGAGGCCGAGGAAGAGGTGATTGCCAATATCCTGTTCCAATACGGTGAAGAACGTGCCAGCCGCCGCATCGCCAAAGCGATCGTGCGCGCCCGCGAAGAGGCCCCGATCACCACAACGCTGGCGCTTGCAGGCTTGGTCGAAAGCTGTTTGCCGCGCTCGAAACCCGGCCAGTCGCATCCCGCGACCCGCAGCTTTCAGGCGTTGCGCATTGCGGTGAACAATGAATATGGCGAGCTGTTCAACGGGCTAATGGCGGCGGAACGTGCGTTGAAACCCGGTGGCCAGCTGGCCGTTGTGACCTTCCACTCGGTCGAAGACCGTATGGTCAAACGCTTCCTGACGGCGCGTGCGGGGGCAGGGGGCAACGCCAACCGCTTTGCACCCGAAATTGAAACAGAAGCGCCGCAATTCAAGATCCTCAAGCGCAAGGCCATCGGGCCGGATGCGCAAGAGCTGGAAGAGAACCCGCGCAGCCGCTCGGCCAAGCTGCGCGTCGCAATTCGCACTGATGCGCCTGCGGGCAGCATCGATGCCAAGGCACTCGGCATGCCTATGGTCAGGGGATTAACCGTATGAGAACCGTGCTTTACATCCTAACCACCTTTTCGGTGATCGGGCTGGCCTTCTGGGCCTACCGCGAGAATTACGCGACCCAGCAAGCCCTGAGTGATGCCGATGACCTGCGCTATGAAATCCGCGAAGCCTACAGCCGTCTGGCCGTGCTCAAGGCGGAATGGGCCTATCAGAACCGCCCCGACCGTCTGCGCGATCTGGCAGAGCTGAACTTTAACCGGCTGAACCTTTTGCCGCTGCATCCCGACCAGTTCGGATCTATCGATCAGGTGAGCTACCCGCCGCTGCCAGAGCTGCCGCTGTTCGAGATCACCGACGGCGTTGACGTATCCTCGATGGAGGCCCCCGAATGATCCGCACCCCGCTGCGCCCGCTGGCCCGTATTCTTGAAGCCCGTCAAAAGGGCGAAAACCCCGATGCGATCGAGCGCGAGAACAAGCGTATCCGCCACGAGCAGATGCGCGACGCCTCTCGGCAGCGCGCCGAGGGGCGTTTGCTGGTTCTGGGGGTCTTCTTTTTCTGCGCCTTCACCGTTGTGGGCGCGCGTATGGGGGTCATGGCGACCACCGACCCGACAGAGCCGCGCGCGGCGGCCCCGGGTTCCGTGATCTCGGCCACACGCGCCGATATTGTCGATCGCAACGGAAATCTGCTGGCGACCAACTTTGAGACACATGCGCTTTATGCGCAGCCGCACCACATGATCGACCCGCAGGGGGCCGTGAAAAAGCTGATGGCTGTGTTCCCCGATCTGAACGAGGAACGCCTGCTGCGCGACTTTACCGGCAAGCGCAAGTTCTTGTGGATCAAGAAGAAAATCAGCCCCGAGCAGATGCAGGCCGTGCATGATATCGGCGAGCCGGGCTTGCTGTTTGCACCGCGTGACATGCGCCTTTACCCCAATGGGTCGCTTGCCGCGCATATCATGGGCGGGGCCAGCTATGGCCGCGAGGGTGTCCATGCCGCCGAGGTGATCGGCGTCGCGGGAGCAGAGAAATACTTTGACGATTATCTGCGCGATCCGGCCAATGGGAACAAACCGCTGGAACTGTCGATCGACATGACCGTACAGGCCGCGTCCGAGCGTATTCTTTATGGCGGCATGAAGCTGATGAACGCCAAGGGGGCGACCTCGGTCCTGATGGATGTGCACACGGGCGAAGTGATCAGCGCCGTATCATTGCCCTCTTTCGACCCCAACGACCGGCCCCATGCCGCCGTCACAGGCGATGCGTCCGACAGCCCGCTGTTCAACCGTTCGGTGCAAGGCGTCTACGAGCTTGGCTCTGTCTTCAAGATTTTCACCGCGGCACAGGCGATCGACCTTGGCATTGCCACTGCGGATACGGTGATCGACACCTCTGGCCCGATGAAGGTCGGCGGCTTCCGCATCGGCGAATTCCACGGCAAGAACTACGGCAAGCAGACGGTGACGGGGATCATCGTGCACAGTTCCAACCGCGGGACAGGGCGGCTTGCGCTTGAGATCGGCGCGGAGCGTCAGCAGGAGTTCCTGAAAAACCTCGGGTTCTTTGAGCCAACCCCCTTCGAGATCGTCGAAGCCTCTGGCGGCAAACCCTTGCTGCCGCAGCGCTGGCAAGAGTTGAGCACCGTAACCGTCTCCTATGGCCACGGTCTGTCCTCCAGCCCGATGCATCTGGCGGCGGGCTATTCCGCCATCGCCAATGGCGGGCACAAGGTCACCCCGACGTTGCGCAAGCAATCCGGCCCCGTGGTCGGCCCGCGTGTGATGTCTGAACGCGCGGCGGCGGATGCCCGCGCAATGTTGCGTGCGGTGGTGACCGAAGGCACGGCCAGCTTTGCCGAAGTGCCCGGCTACCAGATCGGCGGAAAGACCGGTACGGCGGATAAACCCGGCCCCCGTGGTGGTTATCTTGAGGATACGGTTATCGCGACCTTTGCCAGCATGTTCCCGGCGCATGATCCCAAATACGTGCTGATCGTCACACTGGACGAACCGGTCGAGACCTCGGGCGACAAACCGCGCCGCACGGCCGGTTGGACAGCCGTGCCCGTGGCCGCGGAAATGGTCCGTCGCGTCGCGCCCCTACTGGGTCTGCGACCGACTGTTGAACCGGACAGCCTCGCTGATATAACGCTCTCCAGCAGCAACTAATATAAAGAGCGTCCCCATGGGCACACAGGCCGTCCCGTTATCCTCCCTTGGTCTGACCGCGAAAGGGGGGGGCAACCCGCCCGTTACAGGTATCAGTGTCGACAGCCGTCAGGTCCAGCCCGGCACCCTGTTCGCCGCCATGCCCGGCAGCAAGGTCCACGGGGCCGAGTTTATCCAATATGCGCTGCGCATGGGCGCGGTGGCGGTGTTGACCGACGCCGAGGGGGCCACGCTGGCCGCTGACTCGCTGGCACAGGCCGAGGTCGCCCTTGTCGTCACCGATGCCCCCCGCGAGGCGCTGTCGCGCGCGGCAGCCCTATGGTACGGCGCGCAGCCGCAGACGATGATTGCCGTCACCGGCACCAATGGCAAAACCTCTGTCAGCACCTTCGTGCGGCAAATCTGGATCGAGATGGGGCTGGCGGCTGTCAACCTTGGCACCACTGGCGTCGAAGGCGCATGGACCGCACCGCTGGCGCATACCACGCCCGAGCCCATCACCCTGCACCGCACTCTTGCCGAGGCCTCTGCCAACGGTATCACCCATGCCGCGATGGAGGCGTCAAGCCACGGGCTGGACCAGCGGCGGCTGGATGGCGTGACGCTCAAGGCGGCGGGGTTCACGAATTTTACCCAAGACCATCTCGACTACCACGAGACCTTCGACGCCTACTTCGACGCCAAGGCCGGACTGTTCTCGCGGGTGCTGCCCGAGGACGGCACGGCGGTGATCAATATCGATGATCCCAAAGGGGTCGATATGGTCGCCATCGCACGCGCTCGCGGCTGCGAGGTGATTACCGTGGGGCGCGACGGCGGCGATCTGCATCTGACGGGGCAGCGCTTTGATGCGACGGGGCAGGACCTGCGGTTCAGCTATCGCGGCAAGACCTACCAGAAACGTCTGAACCTCATTGGCGGGTTTCAGGCGGACAACGTGTTGCTCGCGGCGGGGCTGGTGATTGCCTGCGGGGCGGACCCCGCCCATGTGTTCGATACTCTGCCGCATCTGACCACCGTGCGCGGCCGCATGCAGCTTGCCGCCACACGGGACAATGGCGGGGCGGTGTTTGTGGATTACGCCCATACCCCCGACGCCATTGCCACCGCGCTGCAAGCGATGCGCCCCCATGTCATGGGCCGGCTGGTCGCTATCGTGGGCGCAGGCGGCGACCGTGACCGCGCCAAACGTCCGCTGATGGGGCAGGCGGCGGCGGCCCATGCGGATCTGGTGTTCGTGACCGATGACAACCCGCGCTCCGAAGATCCGGCGACCATCCGTGCCGCCGTCATGGAGGGCGCGCCAGAAGCGACCGAGGTGGGCGACCGTGCCGAGGCGATCCTGCGGGGCATCGACGCCATCGGCACGGGCGACGCGCTGCTGATCGCGGGCAAAGGCCATGAAACCGGACAGACCATCGGTGACGATGTGCTACCCTTTGATGATGTGGAACAGGCCAGCGTCGCCGTCGCGGCGCTGGATGGGAGATTGGCATGAGCTTGTGGACAGCAAAAGAGGCCGAAAGCGCCACCGGCGGCCGCGCCATCGGGGACTGGACCTGTGACGGCGTGTCGATTGACACCCGCACCCTCGCACCGGGGGATCTGTTTGTCGCGCTGAAAGACGTGCGCGACGGGCATGATTTCGTCGCCATGGCGCTGGAAAAAGGGGCAGGGGCCGCGCTGGTCACCCATGTGCCCGAGGGCGTGGCCGAGGATGCTCCGCTGCTGATCGTCGAGGATGTGCTCAAGGCCCTTGAGGCGCTTGGTGCCGCCGCGCGGGCCCGCACGCAGGCCAAGGTCGTCGCGGTGACGGGCAGCGTCGGCAAGACCTCGACCAAGGAAATGCTGCTTGCGATCTTTGCCGACCAGGGGCGGGCGCATGCCTCTGTCGACAGCTATAACAACCACTGGGGTGTGCCGCTGACACTGGCGCGGATGCCTGCGGATACAGAATATGCCGTGATCGAGATCGGCATGAACCACCCCGGAGAGATCTCTCCGCTGGCGCAGATGGCCAAGCCGGATGTCGCGATGGTCACCACCGTCGCCGCGGTGCATCTGGAAGCCTTTGCCAATGTCGCGGAAATCGCGGTCGAGAAAGCCGCCGTTTTTGACGGGCTGCAACCGGGGGGCGTGGCGGTGATCAACGCAGACATCGAACACGCCGCGATCCTGATGGCCAAGGCCGTGGATCGCCGTCTGCGCGAGGTCGAATTTGGCGAGCATGGCTATCAGTACAAACTGCTGGACGTGCAGGTGCAGGGCGACACCACCGTCGTGCGCGCCGACGCGGACGGCACACCACTGCTGTTCAAGATCGGGACGCCGGGGCGGCATTTCGCGATGAACGCTTTAGGGGCCTTGGCGTCTGCACAGGCCATGGGCGCGGATCTGGCGCTGGCGGCGGCCTCCTTGGGGCGCTGGACACCGTATAAGGGGCGCGGCGTGCGAGAGGTCATCCATCTCGACGTGGTCGACACCCATCTGACGCTGAACCTCATCGACGATAGCTATAACGCGAACCCCACCTCAATGGCCGCCGCCCTAGAGGTGCTGGCCGCTGCCGAGGTGACCCATGACATCGGCCGCGTCAGCAAGGGGCGGCGCATCGCCTATTTGGGGGACATGAAGGAGCTGGGACCGGACGAGATCGCCCTGCACGCAGGGCTCGCGCATCTCGACGCCACCAAAAAGCTGGATGTGATCCACTGTGTGGGCCCGCTGATGAAGTCGCTTTATGACCTGCTGCCGGCGCATCAACGCGGGGAATGGGCCGAAACCGCCGCCGACCTGCTGCCCGCGCTTTCGTCGCATCTGGACAGTGGCGATGTTGTGCTCGCCAAAGGCTCCTTGTCCATGAAACTAGGGCTGATCGTTGACGCGATCCGCAAAATGGGCCATCCGGTCCCGAATGAACGACAGGGCTAAGCCCACAAGATTTTGAGTTAGGACGCGTACGATGCTCTATTGGTTGACCCTCCTGTCAGATGGCGGCGATTTCTTTAACCTTTTCCGCTACATCACCTTCCGCGCCGGTGGGGCCTTCCTGACAGCGCTGGTGTTTGGCTTTCTGTTCGGCAAGCCGCTGATCGCCGTGCTGCGCAAGCGGCAGGGCAAGGGCCAGCCGATCCGGGATGACGGTCCCGAGGGGCATTTTGTCAAGGCGGGGACGCCGACCATGGGCGGGCTGCTGATTGTGGGGGCCTTGCTGACCTCTACCCTGCTGTGGGCGCGGCTGGACAACCCGTTTGTGTGGATGGTGCTGCTGGTGACAATGGCATTTGCCGCCATCGGGTTTGCCGATGACTACGCCAAGGTCAGCAAGCAGACGACCGCTGGTGTTTCCAGCAGAATGCGTTTGTTGCTGGGCTTTATCATCGCGGGCAGCGCGGCCTATTGGGCGGCGCAATTCCACCCCGCAGAGCTGCAGAACCAACTGGCGCTGCCCGTGTTCAAGAACACGCTGATCAACCTTGGGTATCTGTTCGTGCCCTTCTCGATCATCGTGATCGTGGGGGCGGCGAATGCTGTGAACCTGACGGACGGGCTGGACGGGCTGGCGATCATGCCCGTGATGATCGCCGCCGGGGCGCTTGGCGTGATCGCCTATGCCGTCGGCCGCGTCGATTTCACCGAGTATCTGGATGTGCACTATGTGCCGGGCACGGGCGAGATTCTGGTCTTTACCGCCGGTATCTTTGGCGGTGGCCTGGGCTTTTTGTGGTATAACGCCCCCCCCGCCGCGGTCTTTATGGGCGACACCGGATCGCTGGCCCTTGGCGGCGCATTGGGGGCCATCGCGGTTGCCACCAAGCACGAATTGGTGCTGGCCATCGTCGGCGGCCTGTTTGTGGTCGAGGCGCTGTCGGTGATCAATCAGGTGCTTTATTTCAAACGCACGGGCAAACGGGTCTTCCTGATGGCACCGATCCACCATCATTATGAAAAGAAGGGCTGGGCCGAGCCGCAGATCGTCATTCGCTTCTGGATCATCTCTTTGATCCTCGCGATGATCGGGCTGGCAACGCTGAAGGTCCGCTGAGCCGTTTATCAAGGCGGTAAGAAACAAGAGGGCGCGCTGCAGGGATGTGGCGCGCTTTTTTTTATGGCGGACGGGGGCCAGCCCCCGCGCGGCCAAGGGGCCGCGTCCCCCGGAGTTTATTTGGCAAAATGAAGGGCGGGGGAGGCTGGAAGACGTGGTGGCGTCAGAAGATCGACCAGCCCATTTCGCGCGCGAGGCGAGCCATGGCCTGGGTGCCTTTCTTCGAGTTGCCGTAGCGGTTCAGGCCGGGGGACCAGACGGCGATGCTGGCGCGGCCGGGGACAATGGCAAGAATACCGCCGCCCACACCGGATTTCGCCGGAAGTCCTACGCGGTAGGCAAAATCGCCCGACCCGTCATAATGCCCGCAGGTGAGCATCAGCGCATTGAGGCGCCGGATGCGGGGCGGCAGGATCATACGGGGCAGCTTGTCGGTTTCGATCAGGAACCGTCCGGCCATGGCCAGTTGCCGCGCGGACATGTCGATGGCGCAGTGGTGGAAATAGGTGCCGAGCGTCTTCTCGGGCGGGTTGTTCAGGTTTCCGCAGGAGGCCAGAAAATGCGCCAGGGCAAAGTTGCGGTGGCCATGGGCGGTTTCAGAGGCCGCGACGGTTTCGTTGATGTGGATGTCGTCGTCACTGGCGGCGGCGCGGACGAATTGCAGGATTTCGGCCAGGGTCTCGCGCGGTTCGCGGCCCGTGAGCACCTCGTCCGTGGTGACAATGGCACCGGCGTTGATGAAGGGATTGCGCGGGCGGCCCTGTTCGGCCTCAAGCTGCACAATGGAATTGAATGCGCGCCCCGATGGCTCGCGGCCCACGCGCTTCCACAGCTGGTCGCCTGACCGTCCAAGGGCGATGGCAAGGGTGAAGACCTTGGTGATGGATTGCACGGAAAACGGCGTATCGGCATCCCCGGCAGTAAAGACCTCGCCGTCCGCGGTGGTGATCGCGATACCGAATTGTGCAGGATCGACAGAGGCCAGCTGCGGGATATAGGCTGCCACGTCTCCCCAGTCATCCGTGGCGCGCATGTCGGCGTTGAGCTGGGCTAAAATCTCTGGCAGATGGGGCATAAGGGGCTCCGAAAGTTTCAGGGTCATCGCTAACAGGAGAGCAGGCATGATACCAGTTCAAGGTTTGACCGGCGCAAAGGTCGCCATTCTGGGGCTCGGGCGGTCGGGGCTGTCTGCGGCCCGTGCGCTGGCCGCCGGGGGCGCTGTGCCTATCTGTTGGGATGACAACCCCGCCGCCCGCGCCGCCGCGCAGGCCGAAGGGTTCGATTGTGCGGATCTGAGCAAAGCCGGCGTCTTTGATGATATCACGCGGCTGATCGTATCGCCCGGCATCCCGCATCTTTATCCGGCACCGAACCCGGTGATCGTCGCCGCGCAGGACGCAGCTGTGCCGGTGGACAATGACATCGGGCTGTTCTTTCAAAGCTTCGCGACGCTGGCCTGGGATAATTTTGACGTTGTGCCCAAGATCATCGCGATCACCGGGTCGAACGGGAAATCCACCACCTCGGCGCTGGTGCATCACATTCTCAAGCACGCGGGTCGTCCGACGCAGCTGGCGGGAAACATCGGTCGCGGGGCGCTGGACATAGAGCCTGCCATTGACGGCGAGGTCGTGGTGCTGGAGCTGTCGAGCTACCAGACCGATCTGGCGCGCAACTTGACGCCGGATGTCGCCGTCTTCACCAACCTTAGCCCCGATCATCTGGATCGTCATGCGGGCATGGGCGGCTACTTCGCGGCCAAACGGCGGCTCTTTGCTGAAGGCGGGCCGGATCGTGCCGTCATTGGCGTGGATGAACCCGAAGGGCGTTTTCTGGCGGGACAGCTCAGCGAAGGGGCGGCCGACGACCGGGTGATCCGCGTGTCGGTGGACCGTAAGCTCACGGGTCTTGGTTGGCAGGTCTTCGCGCGCAAAGGCTTTTTGTCGGAATATCGCGGCGGCAAGCAGATCGGGTCCATCGATCTGCGCAGCATTACCGGCTTGCCCGGCGCGCATAACCACCAGAACGCCTGTGCCGCCTATGCCGCCTGTCGCACGCTGGGGTTCGCGCCCAAGATCATCGAAGCCGCGTTCCATTCCTTTGGCGGCCTGCCGCACCGCAGCCAGACCGTGGGCGAGGCGGGCGGCGTGCGTTTCGTCAATGACAGCAAGGCGACCAATGTGGACAGCGCGGTCAAGGCACTGGCGGCGTTCAAGAACATCCGCTGGATCTGCGGCGGGCTGGAGAAAGAGGGCGGTTTGGGCAGCTTGTCAGAACCGCTGGAGACGGTGCGTAAAGCCTATGTGATCGGGCGCGAGGCGGCGCAGTTCGCCATGAAGCTGGGGGTCGAGGCCGAGGTCTGTGGCACGATGGACGTCGCGGTCGCGCGCGCGGTCGAGGACGCCGAGGCGGGGGACGTCGTTTTGCTGGCCCCTGCGGCGGCGAGCTTTGACCAATACGACAGTTTCGAGCGCCGCGGAGAGGATTTTGTCGCGCAGGTCCAGAAGCATCTGACGGACACGTAACTGCGTTTATGGGGAAGGAGCGCCGCATGGGTAATGATTTTGCCCAGTCTGATCCATCGCATGGAGCGCCATGAATATCTCGGTCCAAACCGGCGAGTTGTCCGCATCCGTATTCCGTGAACCGCTTTCAACAAACTGGTCACCTGTGCTTGGTCATATGCGAGGTGCTCAGCTGCAAAACAGAGGTGGCCGGTAGGGCGCTAGTGTATGGACGGAGTAGAATGACACGACTGTACCGGCGTCAATCTCCACGGGGCAGGGTGAAGAGACACCCTGTTGCGTAAGCCCCTGCCGTTTCCCGGTGCGTACTGTCTTTGTCTCAGCCAGTACGCGCGTTCGCTTAACCCGCCGCCATGTCGGCAACAGTGGGCAGCGGGGCGACGGCGCCGTAGCCCTGGACAGACAGCGCAGAGGCCGCGACGGCGTAGTGGCATGCGGCTTCGGGGGTGTCGCCTTTTGACAGGCGGGTCAGGAAGGCCCCGTCGAAACAGTCTCCGGCACCTGTGGCGTCGACGGCTGTGACCCGAACGCCGGGGATATGCGTTATCGTTCCGGCGTGCCCCAGAAGTGCGCCGTCCTCTCCGAGGGTCAGGGCGACGATGTCCGGCCCCATTTTATGAAATGCCCGCACGATGTCTTTGGGGGTTTCCAGACCCGTAATCTGGCGCGCGTCATCCAGACCCGGCAGCGCGATATCCGCCAGCCCGAGCGCTTGGGTAATCACGGAACGGGCTTGCTCGAGGGGCCAGAGCGCCAGCCGCAAGTTCGGATCGAAAGACACCTGCCGTCCGGCCGCCCGTGCAATACGCATCGCCTCCAGACCGGCATCGCGCGCGCTGGCACTGATCGCCAGAGTGATGCCGGACAGATGGGTGAACCGGGCGCTCTCTATGGCCTCAACAGGCAAGCTGTCTGCGGTCATTCTGCTGGCAGCAGAGCCTGCGCGGCGATACTCGAACCGGTGCCCATCTGACCCGTGTCGCACGAAGTAGAGCCCCGTCGGGGCCGATGCATCCGTCGCAACGCAGGAGGCATCGACGCCCTCGCGGCTCCAAAGATTGCGAAGCTCTTGCCCGAAACCGTCGTCGCCCAAGCGCGTTGCAATGGCGCTGCGCGCGCCGAGGCGGGCAGCGCCAATGGCGACGTTTGACACGTCACCACCGAACCCCTGATGCCACTGCGTCCCGTTGATCTGGTTGAACTCGACCAGCGGTTCGCCAATGCAGATGATTTCGAAGTCGCGCATGGGGTCAGTGGTTGTTGCGCGGCAGGCCGCGGCTTGTGATGTCGCGGTATTCGGTAGCACCTTCAAAGACCATACCTTCGGAGAAGGGGCGTACTTTCTCGCGGAAGATCTCTTGCCAGGGGGATTGGCTTTCCGGCTGCGCATAGCCCCCCGCAGCGTCAAGGGCCGCGCGGCGCGCGGCAAGCTCGGTTTCATCCAGCAGCACGTCCACGCGGCGATGTTTCAGGTCGATGCGGATCGGATCGCCGTCTTGCAACAGCGCAAGCCCGCCACCATCCGCAGCTTCGGGCGACGCGTTAAGGATCGACGCCGAGCCAGAGGTGCCCGACTGCCGCCCGTCGCCGATACACGGCAGGGCGCGGACGCCCTGTTTGATCAGATAACTTGGCGGGCGCATGTTCACCACCTCGGCCCCGCCGGGATAGCCCTTGGGCCCTGCGCCACGCATCACCAGAACACTGTCGTCGGTCAGCCCCAACGCGGGGTCATCGATGCGGGCGTGAAAGTCTTCTGGCCCGTCGAATACCGCGACACGGCCTTCAAAAGCCTCTTGCGCGTTCGAGAAGTAGCGCGCCCGAAAGCCCGCGTCGATGGCAGAGGTCTTCATCAAGGCGCTGTCGAACAGGTTGCCGCGCATGTTCAGGAAACCCGCATTGGGTTTCAACGGTGACGCCGCGCGGCGGATCACATCCTCATCAAGGATCGGCGTGTCGGTGTAGAGTTCGGCGATCGTTTGACCGGTCACAGTCAGCGCATCGGGATGTGGCAAAAGCCCGGCCCGCAACAATTCACCGATCACAGCGGCTGTGCCCCCCGCGCGGTGGAAGTCTTCGCCCAGATAGGTGCCGACCGGCTGCATATTGACGAGGAGTGGCACGGCGTGGCCGAATTCCTCCCAATCTCCGTTGCTCAGCGCGATGCCAAGATGCGCGGCGATGGCATTGAGGTGGATCGGCGCATTTGTTGAACCGCCTAGTGCGGAGTTGACGACAATGGCATTCTCGAAGGCTTCGCGGGTCATGATCTGGGCCGGGCGCAGGTCGGCATGGACCATATCAACGATACGTTTTCCCGTATGATAGGCCGCTTGCCCGCGTTCGCGGTAGGGCGCGGGGATAGAGGCAACGCCTGGCAGCTGCATGCCCAAAGCCTCTGACAGGGAGTTCATCGTCGATGCGGTGCCCATCGTATTGCAGAACCCGACCGAGGGGGCGGAAGAGGCCGCGATCTCGAGGAATTCTTCGGCGTCGATTGTGCCGGCCGCCAGCTCTTGCCGCGCCTGCCAGATCACCGACCCCGATCCTGCCCGTTCGCCCCGGTGCCAGCCGTTCAGCATCGGCCCGACAGAGAAGGCCAGAGCGGGCATGCCCACCGTCGCCGCTGCCATCAGCAGCGCCGGCGTGGTTTTGTCACAGCCAATGGTCAGCACGACGCCGTCGATCGGATAGCCATACAGGCTTTCGACGAGGCTAAGATAGGCGAGGTTACGGTCCAGCATCGCGGTCGGACGCTTGCCGGTTTCCTGGATAGGGTGCACCGGAATTTCCATCGGGATGCCTCCGGCGGCGATGATCCCGTCGCGGGTCCGTTTGGCCAGCTCGATATGGTGGCGGTTGCACGGGCTCAGGTCGCTGCCGGTCTGCGCGATCCCGATCACCGGCTTGCCTGACCGCAGTTCTTCAAGCGTGAGCCCGTAGTTCAGGTAGCGTTCAATATAGAGCGCGGTCATCTCCGGATCGTCGAGATTGTCGAACCACTTACGGGAGCGCAGAGATTTGGTGTCGGTCATAATTCGTCTTTCAGCGGCCGGTCACGCCAGGGAAGGCAATGAGAATAGCGAGCGCGAGGATTTGAAGGGCAATGAAGGGCAGGAGAGAACGGAAGATCTCTCCCAAAGAGATATCGGGTGGTGTCACCGACTTGAGATAGAAGGCGGCGGGACCAAAGGGCGGCGACAGGAAGCTGACCTGCATGTTCATGGCGAAGACCACACCGAACCACACAGGATCAAGACCAAGATCGCGAATGATCGGGACAAAGATCGGCATGGTCAGCAGCGCAATCCCTACCCAGTCCAGAAACATCCCAAGGACAAAGAGGATCGCCATCATGAACAAGACAATCACGGTTGGATTGTCGGACACGCCGGTGATCAGGTTAGAGACAAAGGTGATGCCGCCCATCAGGTTAAAGACCCCGACCAGTGCCGAGGCACCGATCCCGATCCAGACGATCATCCCGACGGTCGCGAGGGTCCGCTTGGCCGCGCCCACCATCAGCTCTGTGGTGAATTCGCCGCGCATCATCGTGGACAGGGTCACGCCGATCACCCCGATGGCAGAGGCTTCGGTGACCGAGGCAATACCGCCATAGATCGACCCCAGCACAAAGATCACCACCATGATTGGCAAGATCAACCCTTTGAGCAGACGCATCTTCTCGGCTGTCGAGGTCTCGTCCGGTTCCGGGATCGGGGCGATGTCGGGGTTCATGTAGGCCCGCACCAGCACGTAGATGATATAGAAGCTTGCCAGCATCAGACCGGGCAGGAAGGACGCGGTGAACAGATCCCCGATAGAGACGGACGCCGTCAGACCATAGATGATCAACACGATGGACGGGGGCACCATTGTCCCCAAGGCCCCGCCCGCGCAGCAGACGCCGATGGCCAGACGCCGGTCATAGCCAAGCCGCAACATCTGGGGCAGCGCCAGCAGACCCAGCAGCACCACCTCGCCCCCGATGATGCCGGACATGGCGGCCAGCACCACGGCGACCAGCAAAGTCTGGATCGCGATGCCGCCCCGCAGACGGCCACCGACCACGCGCATGGCGTCGAACAGATCGCGTGCAATGCCCGACCGATCCAGGATCGCGGCCATCAATACGAACATCGGTACGGACACGAAGACGAAGGAATTGACGAAGCTGAAGATGCGGCTGGTGATCAACGGCACGGCCATTGGCCCGAACCAGCCAAGCGCAAAGATCAGCGCCACGAGAAGGGTCACGAAAGCCAGTGGCATGCCGGTGATCAGCAGCAGGAACAAGGTGACGAACATCGCCCCTGTCGCCACTTCGATCCCCATGGCCTTAAAGTCGAACAGCGCTGTGAGAAGGTCCATCACCGGTCCTGTTTTGTCATGTAGTTCCAAGCAAGCACAGCGAACTGCACGGCCATGACCACGAGAATTGTAAAGAGAAAGATCTTAAGCATCCCCGGCGTGGGTGGATCCCATGCACTGCCGCTGCTTTCCAGCCGGATCGCGCCGGTTGGCGTCCAGACCGCACGCACAAGGCTTTGCCATGCGGCCCAGCCGAAGAAGGCTGTCGCCACGAGGCAGACCAGCGAAATCACCACATTGAAAATGCGCCGCCACGGGGCTGATAGGTAATCATAGATCAGGACCACACGGATATGCGCGTCCCGCGATACAACATAGAGCCCCCCATAAACAAAAGCGGTGGCGTTCAGAAAGATCACCGTCTCATGCGCCCAGATCGTGGGGGCGTCAAAGACATAGCGCAAGACCACCTCGATCCCGAGGATCGCGGCAGAGGCGAGGATCGCAAAGGCAAAAAGGATGCCGATCCGGTCGATGCCGCGCCCTAGCAGCCCGGCCTCCGGGATCGCCCCCTTGGGTGCGTCAATATCCACGGGTGCGCTGGCCGCGACGTTGGGATCTGTCCTGTCTTGCATATGCCCCTCCCGAGCGTTCACCCCTCCGGTCTGTCCGGAAGGGTGCTGGTGCTTCGGCGCTTATTTCAGCAGCCCGTTTTCTTCGAGATAGGCGGTCAGCGTGTCATAGACCTTGCGCGATGCGTCGGATGCTTCGGCCGCCTTCTCCCATTCGGTCTTGGCGAAGGCGCGGAATTTCGCACGCTCTTCATCGGACCAATTATGCACGGTGATATCGGCGTTGGCTTCGGCTTCTTTCACCGCGGCCATGTCACGTTCAGCCAGTGTCGACACCTGTAGCTGCCGGAAGTCTTTTACGGACTCCACCAATGCGCTTTGGATATCCTCGGGCATCGAATCCCATACACCTTTGTTGATCGACACCTCGACCAGCGGCATGGAGTGGAAGCCGGGATATACAGGATGGTTCGCCACGTCATGCATGCCCTGCGCGTGGTTGGTCGAGAAGACGGTATAATCCGCCGCGTCGATCACGCCCTTGTCAAGCGAGGTGAACACCTCGGAGCCAGGCAGGTTGACCGGAGACGCGCCCGCCGCGGCAAAGACTTTCTGCACCATGCCTTCGGGCGCGCGCATTTTCAGCCCCTTCAGATCGTCCACACCGTCCAGCGGCACCTTCGACAGAAACGCCTCGAGGCCGGGGGTCGTCGCGCCGATGAAATGCAAACCGTAGGGTTCAAGCATTTCGTTCATCAGCTCATTGCCGCCGCCGTTCTCCATAAAGTCGAACATCTGCTGCGGGTCTGACCATGCCCCGACCGGATTGGCAATCAGACCAAACGCCGGCTCTTTCCCTGCGAAGTAAGAGGTATCGGTGACGTGGCCATCAATAATGCCAGCCGCCACGGCATCCTGAGATTCAGTATGGGCGACGATTGTTTCAACGGGCAGCAGATCGACCTCGACGCGACCGTCGGTTTTGGCGGCGACGTCTTTTGCCCATTCTTGTTGCAGCAAGAAGTTGGCGTTGCCTGCCGGATCAGATGACTGGAACTTGAGCGAAAAATCTTGTGCAGCAGCGGCACCGGCCAGCCCGGCGCTGACAAGTGCGGTTGCGGCCAGAAGCCTAGCGGTAAAGCGCATGTGTTTATCCTCCCTAAAAAGTCGTGACCGTAAAAGGTGACGATGGGCGCACGCTAATGACAGCGCTGTCATCTGTCAACTATTCACAAGGACCTGCGCACGTGATAGGTTTCATCACATGGAAAAGAACACTAAATACAAGCGGGTTACGTTGAATGAAGTCGCGGCAGAGGCCGGGGTCAGCGCTATCACGGTATCGCGGACGATTCGTGCCCCCGACATGGTCTCGGCCGGTGTGCGAAAGAAGGTTCAGGCTGCGATCGAACTGCTTGGGTATGTGCCGGATCAAGCCGCTTCGGCGCTTGCGTCCGAGCGGACAAATGTGGTGGGTCTGCTGGTCCCATCGCTGACCAACGCGGTGTTTTCTGACGTCTTGCGCGGCGTTTACGATGTGATCGACGGGTCAGGCTTATCGGTGCAAATCGGTAATTTCCGCTATAGCCCCAGCAAAGAAGAAAACCTTTTGCGTACCTTCCTGCGTCAGCGCCCTGCGGGGCTGATTGTGGCAGGGATCGACCAAACCGACGCAGCACGGACCCTGCTCAAGTCCGCCCCCTGTCCCGTCGTGCAGATTATGGACGTGTCGGACTCTCCGATTGATCTCATGATCGGGTTCTCACACTACGATGGTGCGGTCGAAGGCACGCGGCACTTGATCGATGCGGGGTACAAAAAGCCCGGATTTCTGGGCGCGCGAATGGACCCGCGCTCGCAGGCGCGGCTTGCGGGTTTCACAGCCGAAGCGCAGGCGCGCGGCGTGTATGATCCAACCCGCGTGATCACGACGACCCACCCGTCCTCGGTGGGTATGGGCGGGCAACTGCTGAGCGATCTTCTTGCGCAAGCGCCAGACACCGATGCTGTGTTCTGCAATAACGACGACCTCGCCGCCGGCGCGCTGTTCGAGGCCGAACGCCGTCGCATCAACGTCCCCAACGATCTGGGTATCTGCGGCTTTAACGACCTTGAAATGTCGCGGCACCTGAACCCCGGCATTACCTCTGTCGCGACGCCGCGCTACGAGGTCGGCGCAGGGGCAATGACCCTGCTTCGGGACGCAATCGCTGACCGCGCGGCCATCCAAACGCCGTATATCCGGCTCGGCGTGGAGCTGATAAAGCGCGGATCGACAAAGCGGGGATACCCTCGCGATTAGCAAGAGATCGGGCATATGCTGGCAGTAAGATAAGATGCGAACGCTGCCCATTATTTCGAAACTGCGGGGATTACCCCAGCAACAGGAGCGCTGCCCGCTTGTCATAATAGGTACAGAAGCACTTATAGATTAAATTTTTTTGGTTCTTTGCCGACCGAAGACGCAACCATATCCATTGCTTTCAGCGGTTGCTGCCGGCGATTGTCGAGTGTTTCCGTATACGTGGGCAGGGGCAGGGGGCGCTGCCCCCGCCGCCTTTGGCGGCTCCCCCGGGATTTAGGGCCATTTGGAAGCTATTGCTTCTGTGCGATATCTGCGGCGCAGGCCATGGCAGAGGACCAGGCCCATTGGAAGTTATAGCCGCCCAGCCATCCGGTCACGTCGACGGCCTCGCCAATGAAGTAGAGACCGGGGCGTGTCTTGGCCTCCAGTGTTTTGGAGGACAGCGCGTCGGTGTCGATCCCGCCGAGGGTGACTTCGGCGGTGCGGTAGCCTTCGGTGCCAGAAGGGGTCATCACCCAATGCGACAGCGTGTCGATCAGGGTGCTAAGTTTTGCATCTGACCAATCGGCGAGGTTGCCGCCAAGGTCCATGATCCCCGCAAGATGATCCACCAGCCGCGCGGGCAGGTGGTGGGAAAGCTCAGTCGTCAGGTTGCGGCGGCCATAGGTCTGGCGTTGGCTACGTAGCTTGGCCAGCAGATCACTGTCGGGCAGCAGGTTCACTGTGATCGGCGCGCCTTCGGTCCAGTAGCTTGAAGCTTGCAGCACGGCAGGGCCCGAGAGGCCACGGTGGGTGAACAGCAGGGCTTCGTCAAAGGAGGGGCCTTGGGCAGTCACCCGCGCGGGCGTTGCGGTGCCGGATATGGGCGCGAAACGGGCGTCGGTAAAGGTGAAGGGCACCAGCCCCGCCCGCGTGTCGGTGACGGGGATCCCCATCTGCGCGGCGATCTCGTAGGCGCGCCCCGTCGCCCCCATCTTGGGGATGGATTTCCCGCCAGAGGCAACGACAAAGTTGCGCGCGGTGATCGGCGTGGTGCCGTCGGGCGTGTGCAAGGTCATGCTATATCCGGAATCGGTCACGGCGATATCAGTCAGCGTGCTGTGCAGCCGCAGGTCAACACCGGCTTTTTGCATCAGGCCGCGCAGCATGGCGACGATCTCTTTGGCGGAGGTGTCGCAGAAAAGCTGGCCGAGGGTCTTTTCGTGCCACGCGATCCCATGTGCGTCTACCAGTTCGATGAAATCCCACTGGGTATAACGTGCCAGCGCCGATTTGGCGAAATGGGGGTTGGCGCAGATGAAGGCATCGGGCGTGCAGTGCATATTGGTGAAATTGCAGCGCCCGCCGCCCGAAATGCGGATTTTCTCGCCCGGTGCTTTGGCGTGATCCACGACCAGCACCGATCCGCCCGCGTGGGCCGCGCACATCATGCCTGCGGCCCCTGCGCCTAAAATTACCGTATCATATTGCATGGCCCCGCCATAGCCCCCGCCACGCAAGCCGGTCAAGTGGCCGTGAGCGGGGTGGTAACCCGGCGCATGAAGACTAACTCCGTGAGTGACGAAGCAATTAAAGGAGAGACCCGATGAACGTATTGGACGCAGGCAACGCATTTCCGAAACTGACCGTGGCAGAGCTGCAAGGCGGCATGCTGACCCTTGGCACTCCGCGGGGCGATCATGACTGGCAACTGGTGGTCGTCTATCGCGGTCTGCATTGCCCGATCTGCAAAAAATACCTGTCGACGCTGGACGGGCTGGTCGCGGATTTCAACAAGGCAGGTGTGGACGTTGTTGCCGTGTCGGGTGACCCGAAAGACAAGGCGCGCGAGATGGCGCAAGAGCAGGATCTGTCCCTGACCATCGGCTATGACATGAGCATCGCACAGATGCGCGAACTGGGGCTCTATGTCTCTGACCCGCGCAGCCCGCAAGAAACCGATCAGCCTTTCGCAGAGCCCGGCGTCTTCGTGGTGAATGGCGACGGTAATATCCAGATCCTCGACATCTCGAACGCGCCCTTCGCGCGGCCTGATCTGGAGGGGCTGCTGAACGGGATCAAGTTTGTGCGTGACAACGACTATCCGATCCGCGGCACGCACGCGGGGGCATAGGCAGCTTTGCGCGGGGCTGGTTAAAACACACTAGCCCCGCGTAACCTTTCGCGCTACACTGCAAGCTAGACCCCGAAAAGGGGCGGAACGAGGCAGTGTAAGGCAGGTCCCATGACAGAAATGGTCTATGGCGCGGTTCCCGTTCGGGATGGCGAACCGATTCTTCCCAAATGGTGGCGTACGATCGACAAATGGGCGATGTCTTGCATCCTCCTGCTGTTTGCCGTGGGCATGTTGCTGGGGCTGGCGGCCTCCCCGCCCTTGGCCGCGAAAAACGGCTTTGACTCTTTTCATTATGTGCAGCGACAGGCTGTTTTCGGTGTGCTTGCCGTGATTGCCATGGTGCTGACGTCGATGATGACGCCCGTGATGGTGCGGCGTCTGGCGATCGTCGGCTTTCTGGTGTCCTTTGTGGCGCTGGCCTTGCTGCCGTTCTTTGGCACCGACTTTGGCAAAGGCGCTGTGCGCTGGTATTCCATGGGTTTTGCGTCCTTCCAGCCGTCAGAGTTCCTCAAGCCCGGTTTTGTCGTTGTGGCGGCGTGGATGATGGCGGCCGCGCTCGAGATCAACGGCCCTCCGGGGAAAACGTGGTCCTTTGCGCTGTGTATTTCCATCGTGCTGATGCTGGCGTTGCAGCCCGACTTTGGTCAGGCCTGTCTGGTCCTGTTCGGCTGGGGGGTCATGTATTTCGTCGCCGGTGCGCCGCTGGTGTTGCTGGTGGGCATGGCCGGGCTGGTCGTCTTGGCGGGGACTTTTGCTTATTCCAACTCTGAACACTTTGCCCGGCGGATTGATGGGTTCCTGTCGCCCGACATCGATCCGCGCACGCAGCTTGGCTATGCCACCGATGCGATCCGCGAAGGCGGTCTGTTCGGGGTCGGCGTGGGCGAGGGGCAGGTGAAATGGTCGCTGCCCGATGCGCATACCGATTTCATCATCGCCGTTGCTGCCGAAGAATACGGCCTGATCCTGGTGATGTGTGTGATCGCGCTTTACGCCGTGATCGTGGTGCGGTCGCTGCTGCGTCTGGTGCGCGAGCGTGATCCCTTTATCCGTCTGGCCGGCACCGGGCTGGCCTGCATGTTCGGCGTGCAGGCGATGATCAACATGGGCGTGGCTGTGCGGCTGCTGCCCGCCAAGGGTATGACGCTGCCTTTCGTCAGCTACGGCGGGTCGTCGGTGATTGCCTCTGGCATCGCCGTGGGCATGTTGCTGGCGTTTACCCGGACCCGACCACAGGGCCAGATCTCTGATCTATTGGGCCGGAGCCGTGCCCGATGACGGCGCCGCTGCTGGTCATCGCCGCAGGGGGGACAGGCGGGCATATGTTTCCCGCCCAAGCGCTTGCCGAAGTCATGCTGGCGCGGGGCTGGCGGGTAAAGCTGTCCACCGACGCGCGGGGTGCGCGCTATACCGGCGGTTTCCCCGAGGCGGTCGAGATTCAGCAGGTCAGCAGCGCCACTTTCGCGCGCGGCGGTCTGGTGGCCAAGGCCATCGCGCCGTTTCGTATTCTGGGCGGTGTGCTTGGCGGCATTTTCGGTATGCTGCGCGACAAGCCCGATGTGGTTGTCGGCTTTGGCGGGTATCCGTCGATCCCCGCGCTGACAGCGGCCTGGGTGCTGCGCAAACCCCGGATGATCCACGAACAGAATGGCGTGCTCGGTCGGGTCAATGATCTGTTTTCCAAACATGTTGATGCGGTGGCCTGCGGCACATGGCCGACCACATTGCCCGATGGTGTCAGCGCCGAACACACCGGCAATCCGGTGCGTGCCGCGGTGTTGGAGCGTGCGGGCGCGGGCTATATCGCGCCGGGTGACTACCCGATGGAGCTGTTGGTGATGGGCGGCAGCCAGGGCGCGCGCATCTTGAGCGAGGTTATCCCCCCCGCCATCGCCGATCTGCCGATGGAACTGCTGCGCAATATCCGTGTCAGCCATCAGGCGCGGGATGAGGATGGCCAGCGGGTCGCTACCTTTTACGCCGAAAACGGGATCAATGCCGATGTGCAACCGTTTTTCCATGACGTGCCGCGGCGCATGTCCGAAGCCCAACTGGTGATCAGCCGCGCTGGCGCGTCGAGCGTTGCCGATATCTCTATCATCGGGCGGCCCTCGATCCTGATCCCCTTTGCGGCGGCGACGGGCGATCATCAGACGGCCAATGCCCGTGGATTGGTGGACGCCGGTGCCGCGATCATGGTGCCCGAAAACATGGCCAATCCCGACAGTCTGCGGGCCCAGATCGAAATGGTGCTGACCCATGCAGAGGGCGCACAGCAGATGGCGCGTGCCGCCCTGTCTGTCGCCAAGCCGGACGCCGCAGAAGAACTCGCCCAGATGGTGGAAACCCTGGCAACCGAAGGAAAGAAACGATGAACGCAGCCACGAAACTCCCCACCGATGTGGGCCCGATCCATTTCGTGGGTATTGGCGGTATCGGCATGTCCGGCATTGCTGAAGTGTTGTTGAACCACGGCTACCGCGTGCAGGGGTCGGACCTGAAATCGACCAAGATCACTGACCGTCTGGTGGACCTTGGCGCGACGGTGTTCGAAGGGCAGGAGGCCGCGAATATCGAAGGGGCCGCGGTGGTCGTGATCTCTTCCGCGATCAAGCCGGGCAACCCTGAACTGGATGCCGCACGGGTGGCGGGCCTTCCCATCGTGCGCCGCGCCGAGATGCTGGCAGAGCTGATGCGCCTGAAATCCAACATTGCGGTGGCAGGAACCCACGGCAAGACCACCACAACGACGATGGTGGCCGAACTGCTGGTCAACGGCGGGATCGATCCGACGGTTGTGAACGGCGGGATCATCCATGCTTACGGATCAAATGCGCGGATGGGGCAGGGCGAATGGATGGTGGTCGAGGCGGATGAATCCGACGGCACCTTCAACCGTCTGCCCGCGACCATTGCCATCGTGACCAATATCGACCCCGAGCATATGGAGCATTGGGGCGACTTCGATACCCTGCGCAAAGGGTTTCTGGATTTCGTCTCGAACATTCCTTTCTACGGGCTGGCGGTCTGCTGTATCGACCACCCCGAGGTGCAGGCCCTGGTCGGCAAGATCACCGACCGCCGTGTCATGACCTATGGCTTCAATACCCAGGCCGACGTGCGGGCAGTCAACCTGCACTACAAGGCGGGCGTGGCGCATTTCGATATCATGTTCCAGACCGAAGGCATCACGATCAAGGATTGCAGCCTGCCGATGCCCGGGGATCACAACGTGTCAAACGCGATGGCGGCGGTCGCCGTGTCGCGCCACCTTGGCATGAAAACCGAAGAAATCCGTGCCGCTCTTGCCGGGTTCGGCGGCGTGAACCGTCGCTTTACCAAAGTGGGCGAAGTGGATGGCGTGACGATCATCGACGACTACGGTCACCACCCGGTCGAGATTACCGCCGTGCTGAAAGCCGCACGTCAGGCCACCGAAGGTCGCGTTATCGCGGTCCACCAACCCCACCGCTACAGCCGTTTGCACCACCATTTCGAGGAATTTTGCGCCTGCTTCAACGATGCCGATGTTGTTGGCATCGCCGAGGTCTATGCCGCGGGCGAGGCCCCGATCGAGGGCGCAGGGCGCGATGATCTGGTCGCAGGGTTGATCCGTCATGGTCACCGCCATGCCCGCGCCGTCCAAAGCGAGGATGATCTGGCGCGACTGGTGCGCGAACAGGCAGGGCCGGGGGATATGGTTGTCTGCCTTGGGGCAGGGACAATCAGCACCTGGGCCAACGCCTTGCCTGCCGCGCTTGAAGCCTTGAAGAAGGAAGCCGTCTGAATGGCGCGGACCCCATCATACGGGGGCCGGTCATGACCTTGCTTTGGGCTTGCATCCTGTGGGTCTTTTGCTCGGCCACGGTGGCGACGCTGCCCATGCGTCTGCAATATATTCCCGGTGTGATCCTGCTGATTGTCGCACCGGTGCTGATCATCCTGATCGGTCTTCAGGTGGGCTGGCTCTATAGCCTGCTTGCTCTTGCTGCCTTTGTGTCCATGTTCCGCAATCCCTTGCGCTTTTTGCTGGCCAAGCTGCGCGGACAAAACCCGGAGGTTCCAAAATGAGTATATCACTGGTTCTTGCCTGTTTTTGGGCGGTCGTTGCCAATGTGTTGGCGATGACGCCCAGTTCTGACCAGCATTGGCGCAGCGCCTATGTGCTGATTGCCGTCGGCATCCCCGTCCTGGGGTTTGTCACCATGCAGCATGGCCCTTGGGTCGGGATGCTGGTGTTCGCGGGCGGGTGTTCGGTGTTGCGCTGGCCGGTGATCTATCTGATGCGCTGGCTGCGCGGTGCCGCTGTGCGGAATGCCGCAAAGTGAACCTGACGCTGGTGATCCTGATCAGCATCCTCGTGGTGTGGATGCTTGCCGCGGGCTGGTGCGGTCTGATGCGCCGGTATGGCGGCTTTGTGCTGGTCCTGCTGGCAGGGCTCGCGCTGAACTGGGCGTGGATGATCTGGGGCCTTGGCGCGAAACCGCTGGAGCGTGCGGTGTTCATGGCGCAAGCCGCCGCCACGGGCTATGCGGTCTGCGCGTTTCTTGCAGGATGGCTGGTGGGACGTATCACGCGCGAGCTGCGGGCGAACCGGCCTGATTGATTGGGCGGTTTTTGGCGCGCTTCGGGCGCATGTGGAAAATTGACCTCCCTCCCAAAGCGGGCTAGGCGATGGACATGACAGATATTTCCTTTCCCGACATGCGCGGTAAGCTGACGCAAAACCGCCCCTTGGCTGATCTGACCTGGCTACGCGTGGGCGGCCCTGCTGACTATTTCTACCAGCCTGCCGATGCGGATGATCTGGCGGCTTTCATGAAGGCGCTGCCCGCCGATGTCGTGGTCATGCCGATGGGGGTCGGGTCGAATGTGATCGTGCGCGACGGCGGCTTGCGCGCTGTGGTGATCCGGCTGGGGCGCGGGTTCAACACCATCAGTTGCGAGGATGGAATCGTCACCGCAGGTGCCGCGGCGCTGGACGCCCATGTCGCGCGCAAGGCAGCAGACGCGGGGCTGGACCTGACCTTCTTGCGCACAATCCCGGGTAGTATTGGCGGCGCGGTACGGATGAACGCGGGCTGCTATGGTGCCTATACTGCTGATTATTTCATCAGCGCAGACGCGATCACCCGCACAGGCGAACAGGTCACGCTTGGGCCGGACGATCTGCAATTTGCCTATCGCCAGACCGCTTTGCCAGAGGGATATGTCATCACCGCTGCCCGTTTCGCGCCCCCCAAAGGCGAGGCGCAAGCGCTGCACGCGCGGATGGAGGACCAGCTGCGCAAACGGGACGAAACCCAACCCACCAAGGACCGCAGCGCGGGGTCGACGTTCCGCAATCCGGCGGGGTTTTCCAGCACGGGGCAGGCGGATGACCGCCACGATCTGAAGGCGTGGAAGGTCATTGACGACGCCGGTTTGCGCGGTGCCACCTTGGGTGGCGCGCAGATGAGCCCGAAACACCCCAACTTCCTGATCAATACGGGTTCCGCGACGGCAGCAGACCTTGAAGCATTGGGGGAAATGGTGCGAAAAAAGGTTTACGATTCCAGCGGGATTACGCTAGAGTGGGAAATTATGCGGATCGGCGAAAAATAAACGTTCGAGCGTCATGATTTAGGGCCGCCAAAAGGTCCGGAACAGAATGAATAAGGGTCGCAACAGGCCCGTTTAAAAAGGCAGATTGAGTGGGATTGTCGAGCAGGACACCCCCGAGAGTTGCAGTATTGTTGGGTGGCCCCTCGGCGGAACGCGAGGTGTCTCTGTCAACAGGGCGCGCCTGCGCAGCGGCTTTGCGGGACCGGAGTTTCGAAGTCATCGAGGTCGATTGCGGCCCCGACCTTTGTGCCGATCTGGGCGCTGCTCAACCCGATGTTGTTCTGAATTGTCTGCATGGCCGCTGGGGCGAAGACGGCTGCGTTCAGGGTTTGCTGGAATGGATGGGCCTGCCCTACACACACTCCGGCGTGCTGGCCTCTGCCCTTGCGATGGACAAGCAGCGCAGCAAGGAAGTTTTTCGTGCCGCGGGTTTGCCTGTCGTGGAAAGCTTGATCGTATCGGCGGCGACGGTGCGGGGATCCCATGTGATGGACCCGCCCTATGTGGTCAAGCCGAACAACGAAGGGTCATCCGTCGGTGTTTACCTTGTCGAGATCGAAAACAACGGCCCGCCACAGTTGGATGATGCAATGCCCGCTGAGGTCATGGTCGAGAAATTCATCCCCGGTCGCGAGCTGACCACCACCGTGATGGGCGAACGTGCGCTGACCGTGACCGACATCCACACGACGGGCTGGTATGATTATGACGCCAAGTACAAGGCGGGCGGGTCGACCCATGTGGTCCCTGCCGATATCCCGCACGAGATTTTTGAACTCTGCATGGATTACGCCCTGCGGGCGCATAACGCGCTTGGCTGTCGCGGTGTCAGTCGCACGGATTTCCGTTGGGATGAAAGCAAGGGGGCAGCGGGGCTGTTCCTGCTGGAAACCAACACCCAGCCCGGCATGACCCCCACGTCGCTGTCGCCCGAACAGGCGCAGGCGGTTGGCATTTCCTTTGGCGAGCTCTGCGCCTGGATGGTCGAGGACGCGTCATGCAATCGTTGATCAAACGCGTCAAACCCGCCAAGCCGGCCAAGGCAGATCCCGCACCGTCACGTTGGGCATGGCGCATGCAGCGCTTGATGCTGACGCCGACGTTCCGTTTCGGGCTGCGCGTCGGGGTGCCGTTCTGTTTGGCCTTGGCAGCGGGGACAATCTATCTGTCGGACGAAGCACGGCGCGGCCAGTTGGCCGATGTCTATGCCAATGCCCGCACTAGCATCCAGCAGCGCCCCGAATTCATGGTCAAGCTGATGGCGATTGATGGTGTCGAAGGCGTTTTGGCCGCCGACGTGCGTGCCGCTGTACCTGTCGAATTTCCAACCAGTTCCTTTGATCTTGATCTGCCTGCATTGCGGCAGGCGATCACCGATCTTCCCGGCGTCAAGCAGGCGTCGCTGCGGGTGAAGCCGGGCGGCGTGTTGCAGGTGTCGGTACAGCCACGGGTGCCGGTCGCCGTTTGGCGCAGCCAGGACGGGCTGCTGCTGATCGACGCCGAGGGAAGCCCCATCGGCCAGCTTGCATCGCGAGGCGATCGCACGGACCTGCCCTTGGTGGTAGGCGAGGCGGCGAACCAGCGCGTGAGCGAAGCGCTTGAATTGATCCGCACGGCGGCTCCGTTGGGGGAGCGGCTGCGCGGTTTGGTACGCATGGGAGAGCGGCGATGGGACGTCGTTCTTGACCGTGAGCAGCGTATCTTGCTGCCCGAAACCCAGGCCGTTCAGGCGCTGGAGCGGGTGATCGCGCTGGAAGGCGCACAGGATGTGCTGGCCCGCGACGTCGCGCGGGTAGACATGCGGTTGGCCCAACGGCCCACCGTGCAAATGAACAAGGACGCCACACAAGAATTGTGGCGCATCAGGCAGATTTCGGGACAGTGAAAAGATGATGGACCTATACGATAGTCAGCGATCCATGCGCCACATGCGTAAGCTTGCGATGCAACGCGGCGTGGTGGCTATTCTAGATGTGGGCACGTCAAAGATCGCCTGCCTGGTGCTGCGGTTTGACGGCACGGGCCGCGTCTCTGAGGAGGGCGAAATCGGGTCGCTCGCGGGGCAATCCGGTTTTCGCGTGATCGGGGCTGCGACGACACGGTCGCGCGGGGTCCGCTTTGGCGAGATTTGCGCCATGCAGGAAACCGAACGCGCTGTGCGTACCGCGCTGCAGGCGGCGCAGAAAATGGCGAACATCCGTGTGGATCACGTGATCGCCTGTTTTTCGGGGGCTGAACCGCGCAGCTACGGTCTGGATGCGGCGCTGGATCTGGAAGGGCAGGTTGTGTCCGAGCAGGATGTCGCGCAGGTTCTGGCCAATTGCGACGTGCCCGAATACGGCGAGGGCCGTGAAGTGCTGCATGCGCAGCCGGTGAACTTTGCACTGGATAACCGGTCGGGCCTGTCCGATCCTCGCGGCCAATTGGGCAATACCCTGTCGGTCGATATGCATATGCTGACCGTGGACGCGGCGGCGGTTCAACACCTTGCCCATTGCATCAAACGCTGTGACCTTGAACTGGCGGGCGTTGCGTCTTCGGCCTATGTCTCGGGGATTTCATCGCTGGTCGAGGACGAGCAAGAGCTTGGTGCCGCCTGTATCGATCTTGGCGGCGGGTCGACCTCTGTTTCGATCTTCATTCGCAAACACATGATCTATGCCGACAGCGTGCGCATGGGCGGGGATCACATCACCTCTGACATCTCTATGGGGTTGCAGGTGCCGACGGCCAATGCTGAACGGATCAAGACCTTCTATGGCGGGGTGCATGCGACAGGCATGGACGATCGCGAGATGATCGATATCGGTGGCGACACCGGGGATTACGAACACGACCGTCGCACCGTGAGCCGCGCCGAGCTGATCGGCATCATGCGCCCCCGTGTCGAAGAAATTCTGGAAGAAGTCCGCGCCCGTCTGGATGCCGCGGGCTTTGACCCCCTGCCAAGCCAGCAGATCGTGCTGACCGGCGGCGGCAGTCAGATTCCGGGCCTTGATGGTCTGGCAAGCAAGATTCTGGGCCAACAGGTCCGTTTGGGCCGCCCGCTGCGCGTGCATGGCCTGCCACAAGCCGCAACCGGTCCGGGTTTCGCCTCTGCCGTAGGGTTGGCGCTGTTTGCCGCGCACCCGCAGGACGAGTGGTGGGACTTTGACATTCCCGCCGACCGCTACCCATCCCGGTCGTTGAAGCGCGCTGTCAAGTGGTTCCGCGACAACTGGTAACCCCCAGATGCGGTGCGCGCGTCGAAATCATGAGAAAACCGGCAAAAAAACGCCCATATAATGTGTCAAAACCGTGTTTTCTAGGTGACGCATGGGCGTTCTCCCTATACAATAAGGGGGATTGCACAAAAAATGCTCCGTAAGCGAGCTAAACAATACAGGCGGATGGCTCATGACCCTTAATCTTTCAATGCCCGGACAGGGCGACCTGAAACCCCGCATCACAGTGTTTGGTGTTGGCGGGGCAGGCGGCAACGCCGTGAACAACATGATCGAGAAAGAGCTCGACGGTGTTGATTTCGTGGTTGCCAACACAGACGCGCAAGCGTTGCAGCAAGCCAAAGCGGAAAGCCGCGTTCAGCTGGGCATCAAAGTGACCGAAGGTCTGGGTGCGGGCGCGCGGGCCTCTGTCGGTGCTGCCGCTGCCGAAGAAAGCATTGAACAGATTGTTGACCACCTGGCCGGCGCGCACATGTGCTTTATCACCGCCGGTATGGGCGGGGGCACCGGGACAGGGGCCGCGCCGATCATCGCGCAGGCTGCGCGTGAACTGGGTGTTCTGACGGTTGGTGTCGTGACCAAGCCGTTCCAGTTTGAAGGCATCAAGCGGATGCGTCAGGCTGAGGACGGTATCGAGGCGCTGCAAAAGGTCGTTGATACACTGATCATCATTCCCAACCAGAACCTGTTCCGTCTGGCGAATGAAAAAACCACCTTTACCGAAGCATTCTCCATGGCGGATGACGTGCTGTACCAAGGTGTCAAAGGCGTCACAGATCTGATGGTCCGCCCCGGCCTGATCAACCTCGACTTTGCGGACGTGCGCGCCGTGATGGACGAGATGGGCAAAGCGATGATGGGCACCGGCGAGGCAGAGGGCGAAGATCGCGCCATCCAGGCCGCCGAGAAAGCCATCGCGAACCCGCTGCTGGACGAAATCAGCCTGCGCGGTGCCAAGGGCGTTCTGATCAACATCACCGGCGGTCACGACCTGACCCTGTTCGAACTGGACGAAGCGGCGAACCGTATCCGCGAAGAAGTCGACCCAGACGCGAACATCATTGTTGGTTCCACGCTCGACACCGAACTGGGTGGCGTGATGCGCGTGAGCGTTGTTGCCACTGGGATCGATGCGGTTGACGTCAACACAGAGATGCCCGTGCCGCGCCGTTCCATGTCGCAGCCATTGCCTGCCAAAGCGCCAGAGGTTGAACAAGCCCCCGCCGCCGAAGCGCCTGCACCCGTTGCCGCACAGGCCGAGTACGAAGAAGAGCCACAGCAGCAGCTGTTCAAGGAAGAAGCCGCGGTCAACCACAGCGGTTTCTCTGACACATCTTACGAAGACGAAGCGTCGGACGCAGATGATCTGCCACCCCCCGCCTACCGTCCCGAGGTTGCGTCCTTCCAGCCGCGCCGCGAAGAGGTGAATGTCGACGCGCAAGAGCAAGAGGCGTTTGTCGCGCCACGCGCCCCTGCACCCGGCACCCCATCGCCCGAAGCACTGGCCCGTCTGCGCGCCGCCGCGCAAAAAGCGTCGCCAAGCCAGCAGCAACAGCGTCAGCCACAAGCGCAGCCGCAGCAGCAGCAGCGTCAACAACCCGTCGCCGAGCAGGGCGAGAAGCGCTTTGGCATCAACTCGTTGATCAACCGCATGACCGGTCACGGTGAGGCGGAAACACAGCAGCAGCGCCCCGCACGTCAGCAGCCGCCGGTTCAGACCCGCGCGACCTCTGCCGCGCCACAGCCGCGCGACGTTCAGGACGAAGATCAAGAGCGGATCGAAATCCCCGCCTTCCTGCGTCGTCAGGCGAACTAAGCTTACCTAAGACGTCCTCGTAAACGTCCGAAAGACCACCCTTTGGGGTGGTCTTTTCCGTTAGCGCCACAACTTTAAGCGTGCTGCGGTGCAGCAATTGCTGTGTGCGGGTCGATAACATTCGTTGAAATATTGCTGTTATATGTTCACGCTTCGCCGGCATTTCAGGGGCGATCTGCGACTTGAAACACATATATAACAGTGGCTTATTGGGGGTATGCGCACGTTAACGCCCAATTGTGACAGTGATGTTTCAGACGGTAGCAATGATTGAATTGAGCATTAGGAACGGCCCCGTTAGGACAGAGTTCAACTTAGACAGATGATCTTTGGACAGTGAGTATTGACCGTGCAGACAACCATTAAGACAGCGATCAGCTTTAGCGGCACCGGCCTTCATTCCGGCCGTCCTGCAACTGTGACGATCCGTCCGGCTGGCGCGCATCACGGTATCTGGTTCTCGCGCAGTGACGTGGATGTGGGCGATCGCCTGATCCCCGCCCGCTGGGATGCGGTGAATCGCTCGCCTCTCTGCACCAAGCTGGAAAATGCGGCGGGTCTGCAAATCTCTACTGTTGAACACCTGATGGCCGCACTGGCCGGTTGTGGTATCCACAACGCGCTGGTCGAGATTGACGGCCCCGAAGTGCCGATCCTCGACGGCTCTGCCGCGCCCTTCGTGCGGGGTATCATGCAGCGCGGCGTTCGCGTGCTGGCGGCGCCTGTGCGCGCTTTCGAAGTGCTGAAAACGGTCACCGTAACGGATGGAGAAGCCTCGGCCACCATCGCACCGGCAGACACCATGAAGATCGACTTTGTCATCGATTTCGCCGATGCCGCCATTGGCCATCAGGAAAAATCGCTGGTCATGAACAACGGCAGCTTCGCCCGCGAACTTTGCGACAGCCGGACTTTCTGCCGTCAGGCGGATGTCGACGCGATGCAGGCGAACGGTCTGGCATTGGGCGGTCACGCTGGTGAAAATGCCGTCGTCTTTGGCGGCGACCAAGTGCTGAGCCCCGGTGGTCTGCGTCACGCGGATGAACCCGTACGCCACAAGATGCTGGATGCTTTGGGGGATCTGGCGCTGGCCGGTGCACCGCTGATCGGCCATTACACCGGCGTGCGCGCCGGCCACAGCCTGACCAATACGCTGCTGCGGGCGCTGTTCGCGACCCCCGGTGCCGTGCGCATGGTTGAATGTGACGCGCAAATGGCGTCGCGTCTGCCCGGCTTTGGCCTTGAGTGGGACGAAATCCCCGCCGTTGCCTGAAAGCGGTAACGCGATGTCGCAGGGCAGGGCGTTAACGACGGTTGAAACTCCGGTGGGGCTTGGGTAATCCTTTGTTTACGATTTGGCCCGTCGACAGCCGCCCTTGTAGGGGACTGCCGAATGGTCGTTTTGTTGCGCGAAACCTTGTGCTAGTCACGGGCAAAGGCGTATCGTGAAACGTGACGCAGAGTTTAAAGCGAGGGTGAAACGCATGACGGGTACGATGTCGCGCAAGCGGGTGGTCGGTGCGGTGCTTTTGGCGGGCGTTCTTGGCGCGTGCGGTGGTGCTCAGGACACGGGTCGGACGACCAACAGCTTCTTCAACCCTCAGGAAATTCCGCTTGAAACATACTCGGCCGAGCAGATTTACGAGCGTGGCGAATTTGAACTGAACCGCAAACGCCCTGCTGAAGCCGCTGAATATTTCTCCGAGATCGAACGCCTGTACCCCTATTCCGAATGGGCCAAGCGGGCGCTGATCATGCAGGCTTTCGCCTATCATCAGGATCAGGATTACCCCAACAGCCGCTCTGCCGCGCAGCGCTATATTGATTTCTTCCCCGATGATGATGACGCGTCCTATGCAAGCTACCTTCTCGCGCTAAGCTATTATGACCAGATCGACGAAGTTGGCCGCGACCAAGGGCTCACCTTTCAGGCGCTGCAAGCGCTGCGTCGCGTGATCGAGGATTATCCAGACAGCGAATATGCGCGGTCTTCCGTGCTGAAATTCGATCTGGCGTTTGACCATCTGGCGGGCAAGGAAATGGAAGTGGGGCGCTATTATCTGCGTCGCAAACACTATACCGCGTCGATCAACCGCTTCCGCGTCGTGGTCGAGGATTTCCAGACAACCACCCATACCGCCGAGGCGCTGCACCGTCTGGTAGAGGCCTATCTGTCGCTGGGTCTCACGGACGAGGCGCAGACCGCAGGCGCCATTCTGGGGCACAACTACCAGTCCACCGAATGGTACGAGGCAAGCTATAAGCTGCTGACCGGTCAGGGGCTTGAAATGAAGTCCTTCGGCGATAACTGGTTGACCGCGATCTACCGCCAAACGATCAAGGGCGAATGGATCTGACCCAAGCGCCTTTTGACGGCCCACACGGATAGTGACCCATGCTACGCGGCCTAGATATTTCGGATATGCTGATCATCGACCGGCTGGAACTTGCGTTTCAGCCGGGTTTGAACGTTCTGACCGGCGAAACCGGGGCGGGTAAATCGATCTTGCTCGATAGCCTCGGGTTCGTGCTGGGCTGGCGCGGGCGCGCCGATCTGGTGCGTCAGGGCGCGTCTCAGGGCGAGGTCACGGCATGGTTCGACCTGCCCGAAGGACACGCGGCCCACGCGGTGCTGGAAGAGGCTGGCCTGCCCGGCGGGGGCGAGCTGATCTTGCGCCGTATCAACGGGTCTGACGGGCGCAAAACGGCGTGGGTCAATGACCGCCGCTGCTCGGGCGAGGTGCTGCGCGCGCTGTCGGAAACGCTGGTCGAATTGCACGGCCAGCATGACGACCGCGGGTTGCTGGACCCCAAGGGCCACCGCGCCATTCTGGATGAATTCGCGGGCACCGCCCCGCTGCGCGACAAGGTGCGTCAGGCGTGGTCTGCCTTGGCTGCGGCGCGCAAGGCTGCCAAACAGGCCGCCGCCGAGCGCGAGGCGATTGCCGCCGAAGAAGAATACCTGCGCCACGCCGTGGCAGAGCTGGACAAGCTGGACCCGCAAGCGGGCGAGGAAGAACAGCTCGACGCGCGCCGGCGCCTGATGCAAAGCGCCGAAAAGATTCGCAGCGATGTGGTCAACGCCTACGAGATGATGGGGCAGGGCGGGGCAGAGACACAGCTGGGCGACGCACTGCGCTGGCTCGACGGGGTGGCCCATAAAGCCGACGGCGCGCTAGAGGCCCCGATGGCCGCGCTTTCGCGTGCGATGGTCGAATTGGACGAGGCGATGGAAGGCGTGGTCGCCGCCATCGACACCATGTCGTTCAACCCGATCGAGCTGGAAGAAACCGAAGAGCGCCTCTTTGCGATCCGCGCCATGGCCCGCAAGCACGAGGTGCTGGCCGACGATCTGGCGGGCTTTGCCGAGACGTTGCGCGGCAAGCTGGACGCGCTGGACGCAGGCGAGGCCGCACAGGCGGGGTTGGAGAAAGCCGTGCGCGACGCCCAAGCCGCCTATGATGCCGCGGCCGACGCCCTGACCGACGCGCGCCGCAAGAAAGCGGGCAAGCTGGACAAGGCCGTCGCGGCAGAGCTTGCCCCGCTCAAGATGGAGCGCGCGGTTTTTGCCACGCAGATCACCGAGGAAACGCCCGGACCGGAAGGCCGCGATGCGGTGTCCTTTACCGTGGCCACCAACCCCGGCGCGCCTGCGGGCCCACTGGGCAAGATCGCATCGGGCGGGGAGCTGAGCCGCTTTCTGCTCGCGCTCAAGGTCTGTCTGGCCAAGGGGCAAACCGGCCTGACGATGATCTTTGACGAAATCGACCGGGGTGTCGGCGGTGCGACCGCCGATGCGGTGGGGCGTCGTCTGGCGGCGCTGTCGCAGGGTGGGCAGGTGCTTGTTGTCACCCACTCCCCCCAGGTTGCCGCTTTGGGCGCGCATCACTGGCGCGTGTCCAAGGCCGTGTCCAAGGGCATGACCCTATCGACCGTCACGCCACTGTCAGCGCCGGAACGCGTGGACGAGGTCGCGCGGATGCTGGCTGGGGATACGATTACCGAGGCCGCACGCGCCGCCGCGCGCGAGCTTTTGGGCGAAGAATTCGCCAGCTAGCGGCACAGTCTTGATTGCAGGGGTTTTAACGCAGGCGGCTCTGTCCTAGACATGGGTAAACCCTGACAGCAAAGCCGCCATGCCTTTGAAACCGCGCCCCTTTCTGAACCAGCAGTATGACACGTTGTGCAGCCATGCGCGTCTGGGGTGGGATGTGTTGCGTGAAAAAGGGCCGGGCAAGGTCACATTCTGGTTCATCGCGCTTGCAATCGGCATCTCGGCAGGCTTTGCCGCGCTGTTTTTTCGTAAAGGGATCAATGCATTACAGGCGTTTCTTTACGGCACCGAAGACGTGCAGCACCTGCATAGTTTTATCGGCAGCCTTGATTGGTATTGGGTTGTTCTGATCCCCACAATCGGCGGGCTGACCGTGGGGCTGATCTTGCATAATTTCACCCGAGACGCCCGTGTGCGCAGCGTCGGCGATGTGATCCTTGGCGCGGCATTGCACGAAGGTCGGGTGGAAACACGGGCCGGTATTGCGTCGGCGCTGGCCTCGCTGATCACGCTGAGCACCGGCGGATCCTCCGGGCGAGAAGGGCCGGTGGTCCATCTTGCGGGGGTGATCTCGACCCTGGTGAGCCGCCGGATCAATGCCAGCGGTATTACCGGTCGTGACCTGCTGGGCTGCGCCGTTGCGGCGGCCGTCTCTGCCAGCTTTAATGCCCCGATCGCAGGCGCGCTTTTCGCGCTCGAGATCGTGTTGCGCCACTTTGCCGTGCACGCCTTTGCCCCCATCGTGATCGCGTCGGCCGCCGGCACTGTGATCAACCGGTTGGAATTCGGCGGTCTGACCGAATTTGCCCTACCCACCGTGGGCGATATGTCCTTCTATGCCGAGCTGCCCGCCTTCCTGCTGCTGGGGCTGACCTGCGGCGTGGTGGCAGTGTTTCTCATGCGGGGTATCTTCTGGGCCGAGGATTTCGGCAACTTCATACAGGCTCGCAGCAAGTTGCCGCGCTACCTGCGCCCTGCCGTGGCAGGGGCAATCCTTGGCGTGATCGCGCTGTGGTTCCCGCATATCATCGGCGTCGGATACGAGACGACGACCCGCGCGCTAAGCGGTGATATGATCCTGCACGAAGCCGTTGTCTTTGCCGTGCTCAAGATCATCGCGGTGTCGATCACCCTTGGCGGGCGGATGGGCGGCGGGGTGTTTTCGCCCTCGCTGATGTTGGGGGCGCTGACGGGGCTGGCCTTCGGGTTGATCGCCACGGGCGTCTTTCCCACGATGTCGGGGGCCACGTCGCTTTATGCGCTGGCGGGCATGGGCGCGGTGGCAGCTGCCGTTCTGGGGGCACCGATCTCTACCACCTTGATTGTATTCGAACTGACCGGAGACTGGCAGACAGGTCTGGCGGTGATGGTCGCTGTGAGCATGTCGACCGCGCTTGCCTCGCGTCTGGTGCACCGCAGCTTTTTCCTGACGCAGATGGAACGCCGCGGTATCCATCTAGCCGCCGGTCCTCAGGCCTATCTGCTGGGCATGTTCATGGTCGGCCGCATCATGCGCCGCCCCGACGACCTGCGCGCTGCGAACGAAGAAACCTGCTGGGATCTGATCGGCGAGGGGACCTATATCGACGGCACCGCCACGCTAGAGGCTGCGATGCCGATTTTCGAGCAGACCGGCGCGGCGTTTATTCCCGTGGTCACGCTCAAGCCCGAATCGCCGCCCGAACTCTTGGGTGCGCTGTTCCATGTGGATGCGCTCAAGGCCTATAACCGCGCCCTGGCCGAGACAGCGGCCGAGGAACATTCTTGATTGTCGCTTCATACGCGACAGTAGGTGCAGCGGGGCTGAACTGTCCTAAATATTGAAATGTGTCTGAAATGCGGCGGTAATTTGTCTTTCTTGCGTTCCTCAGCGTAAGCTACACTCTGGGTATAGCTTAGGGGGATTTGAACATGCTTGGATTGACTTTACTACCAGCGCTCGCGCTTTTGGGATTTGCGGGATTGATTGGCAACGACAGCGATGACGACGATACCAATGACGACATGCAAGACGTGGCAGAGCCCGAGGTGACAGACCCGCAGATCGCCACGCAGCAGGGCACCAACGGCCCTGATCTGGTCACGGGCACGGGCGCGGATGATGACATCGACGCGTTTGGCGGTGACGACACGGTAAACGGCTTTGGCGGCGATGACACGGTGCAGGGCGGCGCGGGCAATGACCTGCTGAACCTTGGCGGTGGCGACAATCTTGGCAATGGCGAAGAGGGGCGCGATACCGTCAACGGCGGGCCGGGTGCCGACACATTGCTGGGCGGGAACGGCGCGGACAGTCTTTCAGGCTTCGGGGGCACCGATGACCTGTCCGGCGGCCAGGGCAGCGATATGCTGCGCGGTGGTCTGGGTGATGATCTGCTCAACGGGAACAACGGCAGCGATACGCTTGATGGCGGTGCCGATAATGACACCCTGATCGGCGGCAGCGGCGACGATAGCCTTGGCGGTTTTGGCGGCGCGGATTCCCTCGTGGGCGGGCTCGGGTCCGACAATCTGGATGGCGGGGCCGATAATGATACGCTTCTGGGCGGCGGGTTGATGGACACGCTCTTTGGCGGTTCCGGCGATGACGTGCTGCGCGGTGGCACCAACAACGACCTGGTCAACGGCGGGTCGGGCGATGACGACGCCATGGGTAACTTTGGCGCGGATACCGTGCTGGGGGGGCGCGGCAATGACACGCTAAGCGGTGGCGAAGGCTTTGACTACATCGAAGGGAACGACGGCGACGACATCCTGATGGGCAACGAAGGCAACGACGGGCTCAGTGGCGGGCAGGGCAATGACACGCTGATGGGCGGGGTTGGCAGCGATACGCTGAGCGGGTTGGCGGGCGATGATATGCTTGACGGGCAGGGCGGCAACGACCTGCTGAACGGCAACACCGGGAACGACACGTTGATGGGGGGCGGGTTGAACGACACGCTGAATGGCAATGGCGGCGACGATGTGATCAGCGGCGGCACCCAAAGCGATCTGATCAACGGCGGCAGTGGCAATGATGCGCTGTCTGGCGACGCAGGTGCCGATACGATCAACGCGGGCCCCGGCAATGACACGCTGTCAGGCGGCGAGGGGCCGGACAAGCTGGCGGGCAACAGGGGCGACGACCTGATTGATGGCGACGCTGGCAATGACGCGCTGTTCGGCGGCATGGGCGACGACACGTTGAACGGCGGGGCGGGGAATGACTTTTTGATCTCGGGGCTGGGGACCGACAGTATTGACGGCGGTGCCGGTGACGATGTGATCCGCGCGTTCGACTTCAACCTCAACGGCAATGTGTCGGGCGATACCGATACGATGGCAGACGTCGTGCTGGGGGGCGATGGCAACGACACCATCAGCGCCAACGACGGCGATACCGTGACAGGGGGCGACGGGGCCGATGTGATCAATGCCATCGGCTATGATCAAGTGGGCAAAGCCCCGGTCATCGTGACCGACTTTAATCTCGCCGAAGACGGGCTGTACCTGCAGGAGACCCAAGGCTCGCCTGCGCAATTTGCCCCCGGTGACGGGATGTTCGAAATCCGCGCCGCGGCCAATGGCACCGACAGTGAACTTGTGGTCAACGGCAATGTCGTGGTGATCGTGCAAAACACCAGCGCCGCCGATCTCAGCGCGGACACAAGCTGGCTGCTGAACGCATAAGAGGGGCCGCCGCCCCCCTTTGCTTCAATCGTGAATTTCCAGGGCCCTCTCGGGGGCCCTAGATTTGTTCGACCGCAACCTCGGGCAATTGGTAGAAGGCCAGATGGCCCTTGATCTCGGCGACATCCTCGCTGGGGTCCTCGTAGGACCATGCCACGTTTTCCAACGTCCGGCTTTTGGTCACGACCGAGAAATAATGCGCATCGCCCTTATGCGGGCAGTGGGTGGTCTTGTCGGTTTTGTCCAGAAACGCCATGGCAATATCCGAACGGGGGATATAGATCACCGCGTCGTGGTCGCCTTCGCGCAGCTCAAGCGCGTTACGTGTTTCGGCCAGTACCGCGCCCCCTGCGCGCACTGTCCATGTTCCGTTCGACTTCAATATCTTGATATGGTCTGCCATTGCTGACCGTCCTCCCTGAATGAACTGAAATATATCGCGCTCAAACCGGCGCTGTTGCCGCATCCAACCACAGTTTTGCAACCGGTGATAGCCGCGGCCCGATCTTTTCCGCAACGTCGCGATGATAGGCGTTCAGCCAGTCTCGCGCATCTTGGCTCAGCATCTGTGGCACGATCAGCCGCGTGTCGATGGGCGCAAAGCTCAGCGTCTCCCACGACAGCATGGCGCGATGCGCGTCCCCGCCCGGCAGATCAGGCGCAGACCGCACCACGGCAAGGTTTTCCAGTCGGATGCCAAAGGCCCCCTCGCGGTAATAGCCGGGCTCGATGCTCAGGATCATGCCTTCGGACAGGGGCACCGTGCTCAGCTTGCTCAGACGTTGCGGCCCTTCGTGCACGCTCAGATAGGCCCCGACGCCATGGCCCAGCCCGTGATCGAAATCCTGCCCCGCCATCCAGAGCGGCAAACGCCCCACAGCCTCGATATCCCGCCCGGCCAGCCCTTGGGGCCAGCGCAGACGGCTCATGGCGATCAAACCGTTCAGCACACGGGTAAACGCCTCTTTCGCCTCGACCGGCGGCGTGCCGATGGCGATGGTGCGGGTGATGTCGGTGGTGCCATCCAGATATTGCCCGCCCGAATCCAGCACCAGCAGATGCCCGTCTTGCAAAAGGCTATCGGTGTCCTCGGTCACGCGGTAATGCATGATCGCACCATTGGGTCCGGTGCCGGCGATGGTCTCAAAACTGATCTCTTGCAGGGCCGGATCACGGCGGCGCGCGGTCTCCAACTGGGTCACCACTTGCGTCTCCGTCACGCTGCCCGCAGGCTGCGCATCCAGCCAGGCCAGCACTTCGACCAAGGCCGCCCCGTCGCGCAAATGCGCCGCGACAGAGCCTTCGATCTCCGCCGCGTTCTTGCAGGCTTTGGGCAGGGCGCAGGGGTCGTCGCCCCAGACGATCCTGTCGCCCAAAGCGTCCCAAACAGCCACAGGCACGGTGGCCTTCTCGACCAGCACGGGGCCCGACAGGTCGCCAAGAGCATCCAAAAACGCCTCTGGCGCATGCAGGGTCACATGCGCGCCCAAATGCGCCTCAAGCCCCTCCAGCTTGGATGGGGCAACGAACGCGTCCACGTGACCCGCGCTGTGCAGCACGGCAAAGCCATGCACGACCGGATTGCGCGCGATATCGGACCCGCGGATGTTCAGCAGCCAACACAGGCTGTCGGGCAGGGTGATCACCGCGGCCCCACGGCCTTTGTCGCGCAGCCCTTCGGCCAGCCGCGCGATCTTATCGCCATGGGCCTCGCCCGCATAGTCGATCGGGTGGACCTTGGCGGGGTTCATGGGCGGGGCGGGCTGGTCCTCCCAGATGCGGTCGACCAGATTATCGGTGCGGCGCAGCGTGATGCCGCTGCCGTCCAAGGCGTCCTCAAGCTGGACGATCTGTCCGGCGGCATGCAACCACGGATCAAAGCCGATAACGCCACCCTGAGGCAGCTGTGCGCGCAGCCATTCGGCCAACGAGACTTCGGGCCAGGCCACGGGCGTATAGACATCCGCCACCTGCGCCTTGACCTGCGTGCGGTAGCGCCCATCGATAAACACGCCCGCAACATCGCGCAAAGCGGCACAGAAGCCAGCCGATCCGGTGAACCCCGTGAGCCATTTCAACCGGTCGTCACGGGGGGCAACATATTCACCCTGATGCGCGTCAGCGCGTGGCACCAGAAACCCGTCAAGCGCCTCTGCCTCCAGCTCTTTGCGCAGCGCTGCCAGCCGTGGCGGCCCTTGTTCCGGCCGCGAGGTTACCTCGAACGATTGAAACATATCCCCACCCCATTCTTCATTTTGCTCTTAAAACTCCCCGCGGAGCGTCCCTGACCCTCAGCTTGCGCGGCGCATGCCCATGACACGGGCCCGCGCGCGGGGATCGGTATCAAACAGCGCCGCCAGCTGTTCGGTCATCGCACCGGCCAGCTGGTCGACATCGGTGATCGTAACGGCGCGGTCATAATAGCGGGTGACGTCGTGGCCGATACCGATGGCCAGCAGTTCCACCGCCTTGCGTTTCTCGACCATCGCGATCACGTCGCGCAGGTGTTTTTCCAGATAATTCGCTGGATTCACCGATAGGGTGCTGTCGTCCACAGGCGCACCATCGCTGATCACCATCAGGATCTTGCGCGCCTCGTGGCGGGCGATCATCCGGCGGTGCGCCCATTCCAGCGCCTCCCCGTCGATGTTCTCTTTCAGCAAGCCTTCCTTCATCATCAGACCCAGATTGGGCCGCGTGCGCCGCCAGGGGGCGTCGGCGGATTTATAGATGATGTGGCGCAGGTCATTCAGACGGCCCGGCTGGACCGGGCGGCCGTCGTTCAACCAGGCCTCGCGGGCTTGGCCGCCTTTCCAGGCGCGGGTGGTAAAGCCCAGGATCTCGACCTTGACGTTGCAACGCTCCAGCGTGCGGGCCAGAACATCGGCGCAGATCGCGGCGATGGAAATCGGCCGCCCGCGCATCGAGCCGGAGTTATCCAGCAGCAAGGTCACACAGGTGTCGCGGAATTCGGTGTCCTGTTCGACCTTGAACGACAGCGGGGTTGTGGGGTTGGCCACGACACGGGCCAGACGGCCGGCATCCAGTGTGCCTTCCTCTAGGTCGAATTCCCACGACCGGTTCTGCTGCGCCTGCAAGCGACGTTGCAGCTTGTTGGCCAGACGGCTGACCGCGCCTTTCAGCGGTTCAAGCTGTTGATCCAGATAGGCGCGCAGGCGTTCAAGCTCTGCCGGTTCGGCAAGGTCTTCGGCCCCGATCACCTCGTCATGATCGGTCTGGTACACCAGATAATTCGGGTCCGCGTCCGAGGCTTGCGGCGGGGCGGGCGGCTCCATCGGGGCGTCGCCATCGGGCATCTCGGCCTCTTCGCCAAGCTCCTGATCGGCGGTGTCATCCATCGACACCTGCGCCTGAGATTCATCCTGCTGCTGCTCTTGCGACTGCTCGGGCGAGGCTTCTGCCTCGTCGTCGTCCTGATCGTCCTGACCGGTGCTATCGGGCTCTTGCTCTTCTTCGGTGCCTTCTTCCTCGGCGCTGTCTTGGTCGTCGTCGCCTTGATCGGGGTCATCGCCCAGCTGATCGCCATAGCCAAGGTCAACGATCATCTTGCGCGCAAAGCGGGCAAAGGCGGCCTGATCATCCAGCGTGTCGTTCAACGTCTCGAGCGTGCCTCCGGCCTGATCCTCGATATAGCCGCGCCACAGCTCCATTGCGTTGGCGGCACCGGCGGGCATGTCACGCCCCGTCGCCAGATGGCGCACCAGATAGCCTGCCGCCGTCGCCAAAGGCACGTCCGAGGGCTGCTTGGCCTGATCATAGCCCTTGCGCAGGGAGTCGTATTTGATCTTCGCGTCGATATTACCCGCAGTGCCGGGCATGTCGCGGGCACCTACGGCTTCGCAGCGGGCGGTTTCCATCGCTTCATAAAGATCGCGGGCCATGTCACCAGCGGGCATGTATTTCGCGTGGGTCTGGCCGTTGTGATAGCGCCGGTTCAGCGCCAGCGCGTCGGCGGTGCCGCGGGCCAGCAGGACTTCCTCGCGGGTCATGCGGCGGCTGACCTGTGGCAGGCGCATGGAATCCCCGCTCAGCCCCGACGGATCAACGGAATAGCTGACCGTAAGATCAGGATCGTTCGACATGACCTTGGTCGCTTCGGCCAAAGCCTTTTTGAACGCGTCGGCGGGGTTATCTGATTGTTTGCTCATGTCATTCTCCCATCCGAGTGCGGCCGACCTGCGGCTTTGGTCACCGCGGCCACACGAAACGGGGCGCTGCGGTCAGACTGTCGTCCACCGATCAAGCTGCCGGTGGACGTCTTGTTCTTCATCCCTGCCAACGCGGGCACGGGGTGGATCGTAGCTTAGCCAAGGCTCAGGCTGGCGGCGGATTCCGGTAGCTCTTCGTCGAACAGACGCTGATAGAATTCGGCCACGGTCTGGCGTTCCAGCTCGTCACATTTGTTGAGGAACGACAGGCGGAAGGCATAGCCCACGTCGCGGAAAATCTCGGCGTTCTGGGCCCAGGCAATCACGGTCCGCGGCGACATAACGGTCGAGAGTTCGCCATTCATGAAGGCGGTGCGCGTCAGGTCGGCGACGGTGACCATCTGTTTGATCGTCTTGCGGCCTTTTTCGGTGTTGTAATGCGGGTTCTTCGACAGAACGATCTGGGTTTCGGCGTCGATGCTCAGATAGTTCAACGTCGCCACCAGCGACCAACGGTCCATCTGGCCCTGGTTGATCTGCTGTGTGCCGTGGTAAAGACCCGTGGTGTCGCCCAGACCCACCGTGTTCGCGGTCGCGAAGATGCGGAAATAGGGGTGGGGTTCGATCACCTGGTTCTGGTCCAGCAGGGTCAGCTTGCCGTCGACTTCCAGCACACGCTGGATCACGAACATCACATCGGCGCGGCCCGCGTCATATTCATCAAACACGATTGCTGTGGGGTTGCGCAGGGCCCAAGGCAGGATGCCTTCCTGAAAATCCGTGACCTGCTTGCCGTCTTTCAGCTTGATCGCGTCTTTCCCGATCAGGTCGATCCGGCTGATGTGGCTATCAAGATTGACGCGGACACAGGGCCAGTTCAGCAGGCTTGCCACCTGTTCGATGTGGGTGGACTTGCCCGTCCCGTGGTAGCCCTGCACCATCACGCGGCGGTTATGGTTGAACCCCGCAAGGATCGCCATCGTGGTGTCGGGATCGAATTTATAGGTGCTGTCCAGATCGGGAACGCGGCTTGTACGTTCTTCAAAGCCATGCACCACCATGTCGGTGTCGATGCCAAAGACTTCGCGAACGGAGATCTCTTTGGTGGGTTTGGTTGTGAGGTCCAATGAGGTCTCGGCCATATTCTGTACGTCCTTCATGCTTCTGTCTTGCGCACCGCTTGCGGGTCAAGGGTGGCGTCCACGGCAACATATCTTTCCTGAGCGCGAGGGAAAGGGGCAATTCGCACCTGCGGCAAAACCGCGAATCCCCGGGACACATGGAAAAGGGGCGGCGCATTTGTCTGCACCGCCCCATCCCTATGGCTTTTCTGCCCCGTCACAGGCGGTTGCCGATGCCCTCGGCCCGCCGCAATGCCGCGGCGTCAGTCCTTGAAGTTGCGGCTGCCCTTCAGCTGGTCCCAGGCCCAGACGACGAGCTGCAGCTGCTCTTCCTGGCTGCGGTCCCCGCCGTTCATATCGGGGTGGAGCACCTTGATGAGCGCCTTATAGGCCTTGCGCACTTCGGGTTTGGTCCAGGTGTCCTTGGCTTCCAGAATTTCAAGCGCGCGGCGTTCCGTGGGGGGCAGGCGGCGACCGGCGGCAGGCCCTTTGCCGGGGTTCTGCGTCGCGTTCTTGCCCAGAACCTGATGCGGGTCCTCGATGCCCAAACGCGCCCAGGCCCGTGCTTCGGGGTCGCCAAGGGGCTTGGTCGTACGCTCCCACACTTTGTCCTTTGACTGCTGGGCGTTCAATTCGGCTTCTGTGGTGCCGTCAAAGAAGTTCCACTTGAGGTTATATTCGCGCACGTGTTTCTGGCAGAACCAGAAATAATCATCCAGCACGTCCGGTGCTTTGGGCGCGCGGTACTTGCCCGGTTCTTCGCAGCCTTCGTGCGAACAGACGCGTTGCGATGTCTCGGACGCACCGGACATCCCGCGACGGCCACGGGGATTTTTCTTTTTCGAAGACGACACGGACATGTCGAATCCAAAGGGATCACTTTTGGGCATGATATGGACCTTTCCGACTCAGGCCGGTCAGTTTAGACCTTGGGCTGTGAGATTGAAGGGGGGCTGAGCTAAAAAATGTCAGTGACACAAGAAATTGCCGACCGGCTGGAAGAGGCGTTTGCCCCGTCGGAATTAAGCGTCGTTGACGATAGTGAAAGCCATCGCGGCCACGGGGGCTATCGCGAGGGCGGCGAAAGTCATTTTAATGTGAAAATCCGGTCGGCCCATTTCAAGGGGCTGAACCGTGTTGCGCGGCATCGTGCCGTGCATGGCGCGCTTGGCCCCGATCTGATTGGGCGTATTCACGCGCTGGCGCTGGATCTCGACGTTTAAGCTCTGCGTCACGGTTTGCGGCTAGTCTGCCGTCTTATCCGTCTTTGCCGTTTCCGTTTCGGGGGCCGTGGTGTCTGCCTCGGTCTTCGGGGCGGTCTCTGCGGCTGTGGCGCTTGGCTTGGCGGGCGTTTTCACGGTGGTTGATTTGCGGCGCGACGCCAGCGCGTTCAGCAGGGACGGGGCCACCACGGCGGTCTTGCCGTCGTCTTTCGTTTCGCCATGCTCATCCTCGAAATAGGGCGCGTCGCCTGCGTCCTCTGCTTGGGTGGTTTCAGCTTCGGGCTTGGGCATGTCGGGCGTGTCGGGCTGCGGCGGGGGAAGCAGCTCTGTAGTGACGGCTTCGTCCTCGGGCTCGGCCTCGCGGAGGCGGCGAAACACCAGCACATTGCGCCACTCTGTCGTGCTGCCGGTCAGGCCCGCGCGTTCGATCGACGGCAGGGTCTCGGCGCGTTGGTATTCCCACCCATACCCTGAAAGACCGTTCATAAGCTCTTGCAATGCATGAGAAAAACGCGCTTCGGCCCCTTTGACGTTCTTGGCTTTCAACCCTTTGGTCGGGGCGGGCACAACTTTGTATTCATAGCGTGGCATGACGGCTGGCTTTCAAATCAATACGGGGGTGGGCAACGGGATACACTCAGCGTTTCAGACCAATCTTGCGGCCCGCCTGTTCAGGATAAGGCAAGCTGGCATGGGCCGTTTTCATCGCCTCAAGCCGCGCCATGAGGTCGGCGGGCATGGGGGCCACGCGGGGGCCGGACTGGTCGATGTGCAGCGTCAGCGCTTCGCCCGTGGCGGCAAGCCATCCGTCCGCGTGCCAAAGCTGCGTGAAGGAATGAAAACGTTTTTTATCAAAGTCGAGCAGCTGGAAGGTGCAATAGGTCGACGCCCCTTCGTGCAGCTCGCGCAGATAGCAGATGTGGAATTCAGCGACATAGGTGGTGTGGCCGGTCTTCTGATACTCTGGTCCGAACCCGATCTGGTGATAGGCATCATCGACGGCGTTATCCATAAGCACTGAATAATAGGCCATGTTCAGGTGACCGTTAAAGTCGATCCATTCGGGCTGAACGATGCGCGGCGATGACCGGAAGGGCGTTTCCATAAATGACCTTTCACAGGATGTCAGAGGGGGAGCGTAGCAAGAAAAGGGCCGGGGTTTTGGTGAACCCCGGCCCGATGTCTTAGCCGTTCAGTTTTTGCGCGACGATCTGGTTGACCGCTTTGGGGTTCGCCTTGCCGCCCGTGGCCTTCATCGTCTGACCGACGAACCAACCGGCGAGCTTTGGGTTCTCGCGCGCCTTGGCGACCTGATCGGGGTTCGCGGCGATGATCTCGTCCACGGCGGCCTCGATCGCGCTGGTGTCTGTGACCTGCTTCATCCCGCGCTCTTCAACGATCACGGCAGGATCACCGCCTTCGGTATAGACGATTTCAAACAGATCCTTGGCGATCTTGCCCGAAATCGCGTCAGAGGCGATCAGATCAATCACACCACCAAGCTGAGCAGGGCTGACAGGGCTATCGGTGATGGCTTTCTCGTCTTTCTTGAGGCGGCCAAACAGTTCGTTAATCACCCAGTTCGCCGCCATCTTGCCGTCGCGACCCTGTGCGGTCGCCTCGAAATAGCCTGCGCTGTCCAGATCCGAGGTCAGCACCGAGGCGTCATAATCGCTTAGGCCGAAGTCGTTGATGAAACGCGCTTTCTTGGCGTCAGGCAATTCGGGCAGGTTGGCACCGATGTCGTCCACCCACGCCTGTTCGATCACCAAAGGCAACAGATCGGGGTCGGGGAAATAGCGATAGTCATGCGCCTCTTCCTTTGAGCGCATGGAGCGGGTTTCCTGCTTGTCCGGATCGAACAGGCGGGTTTCCTGCACCACTTCGCCACCGGCCTCGACGATGGCAATCTGGCGTTTCGCCTCGACCTCGATCGCTTGCTGGATGAACCGCATGGAGTTCATGTTCTTGATCTCGCAGCGCGTGCCCAGATGGCTGAAATCCTGCGTTTCCTGATATTTTTCGTATTGACCGGGCAGACAGATCGACACGTTCACATCGGCGCGCATGGCACCGGACTGCATGTCGCCATTGCAGGTCCCCAGATAGCGCAGGATCTGGCGCAGTTTGGTCAGATAGGCGGCTGCCTCTTCGGGGCCGCGGATGTCGGGGCGGCTCACGATCTCCATCAGCGCAACACCGGTGCGGTTCAGGTCGACGAAGGACATGTTCGGGTCCATGTCGTGGATCGATTTGCCCGCGTCCTGTTCAAGGTGGATGCGTTCAACGCGCACCAGCCGCGCCGTGCCATCGCCGAGTTCCACCAGCACTTCACCTTCGCCCACAATGGGGTGGTAAAGCTGCGAGATCTGATAGCCCTGTGGCAGGTCGGGGTAGAAATAGTTCTTGCGGTCAAAAGCGCTGTGCAGGTTGATCTCGGCCTTCAGGCCCAGACCCGTGCGCACGGCCTGTTCGACGCAATATTCGTTGATGGTGGGCAGCATGCCGGGCATGGCCGCGTCAACGAAAGCGACGTTATTGTTCGGCTCGGCCCCGAATTTGGTCGAGGCGGCGGAAAAGAGCTTGGCGTTCGACAGAACCTGCGCGTGGACCTCCATCCCGATGACCAGTTCCCAGTCATGTTTGGCACCCGCAATGGTGCGCACTTTGGGGGTGTCATAGGTCAGGTCAAGCATGGGGGCACCTTTGGCGTCAGAAACAGAACGCCTTGGTCATAAGACAGGGGGCGGGGTGCTGCAAGAGGCAGGCCGCGCCAATGCGCGCGCGGACCGGCCAAGAGGTGCTGCCCAAAGGCGATCTTAGGCAGGCGTGGCCTGTGGCCCCTTGCTGGTGAACACGATCCGCTGCCCCGAGGCGAGCTCGGACCGGAATAGGCTGGTCATCACCTGCATCGCATCCTCGCGGCCGGACGCGGCGAATTTATGCGGCGACCGGATGCGCAGGTTGTTGTCAAAGCCGTGGGCGGCATGGGCCCAGATCATCGGGTGCAATTCTGTCAGATGTGCACGGATGATCCATTCGGTGCAGGCACCGATGCGGGCGCGAATGCTGTCGGCGCGTTCGTTTCCGCCGCCGCCAAAGCTGGTCATATTGGCGCAATAGGCCGCCAGCAGGTTCGCGAAATAGGCGGTGGAGTGATGCGCAAGGATGTCGCGCAAGCCGTCGATGAAATAGTCAACGTCCAGATTGGCGCAGGCCGTATCATCAGAGCAGATCGCGTCAAACATCACCCAGGTATAGCCACCGGCCCCCCAGACATTCTGCACCCGCGCGGCGGTGCGTCGGGCTTCAAGCTCAAGCTCTGAATAGCCGCCGTGATGGCGCGGCAGCAGGTGGTTGCCCAAGGCGCGCATGGGGCGCGGGTTCAGCGGGTTGAGCATTATCAGCTTTTCATAGCTTTCGCGCAGCCCGCCTTGGTGGTTGAACGGCCCGCTCGCATGGGCGCAGCAGGTGGCCGCGACAAGCGCGCTGGTGGGATGCTGGGCAATGAAGGGGGCGATGATCTCTCCGGCGCGCTCGAAGTGGGCGATGCAGGCGTCGCGGTTGCGTTGCGGCAGCACGTTGCTTTCGCCCTTGCCGCGCCACGCCCAGCCGATGTCGATATGCGCCTGGGCCACGACGCAGGCGACGACGTAATCGTCTTGGTGCTCGTCCAGCACATGTTCGAAATCCTCGATCCCGCTCAGCAAGGCCTTGGCAAATCCGCTGTCCACGTCCTCGATCGCGTGCTCTGTCGCCATCACCACATCGGCGCGGGCACCATAGGCGATCAGCTCGGCCACAGGCATGGACCCGGGGGTGAGCGTGCTATCAGCGTCTGCCGCGCGGATCACCTTTGACAGGGCCGCCCAGTTCTCTTGCCGGACCAAGCCTTGGCCCAACTGGTGGTTTTCATCGCAAAGACGGTCCTCGGCGGTGGGATCAGGGCAGTCGATGCTGAGCATTTCATGGGGCGAAGGCGGCACAGCATCAGGGCGCGGCACGGCGGTTTGCGCGGTTTTTTGAGGCTGCGGGCGGGGTTCTTGCTTGCGCGGCGTTTGGCCAAGATCGTCAGAATCCAACAGCAGCGTCGGAACGCTTTTGCGTTTGAATAAATTCTTGAGGTGCCGCATCGTTTGTCCAGTCCTATATGAACCCGTCTTCTGCCACTGAAAATGGCGGGATAATTAGGCACCAAGATGGCATCGCGATGGTTAGTCTGGGATTTGCCAAGCGTCTGAACGCGGCTTTAAGGCTGAATAATGCCTGATTGTTCAAAGACCGGCGACGATGGCGCGGAACACGCTATGTTGTGCGCGAATACGACTGGGGGAGTAGGAATGTCAGCAAAGATAACAGCACGCCGCAGCGGGATGCGGCGCGGTGGTCTGGGGCGGGTGATTCTCGCGCCGGTGATGGTCGCGCTTCTGTCCGGTGGTGTGGCACTGCCCTTGGTGGCCGAGACGGTGAATGTCCTGCGCCCGGTGGCCCGCAGCGCGGTCCCTGATCCTGACACCACGCCGCCGACCGCCGCCGCGCCGATCGAACCCGCGCCCGCAGTGCCCGGAGAGGATGGCACAGCGGGCCCCGACCTTGCGACCGCCGCGCCGATCAATCTTTACGAGGTCTCGCCGCCTGCGCGCAACGGGGTGATCCCGCGCACAAGGTGGCAGCACCGGCGCGGGCATGCGGTCTGGACGCGCACGGCGCTGTCCGCGCTCAAGTCCCACGGCAAGCCTCTTGTTGATATGGTGCCCGCCGACATCGACGACTGGTGCCCGGCCTATCCCACCGCCTCGGACGCGGACCGCAGGGCGTTCTGGGTCGGGTTCATGTCGGCGCTGGCGAAACATGAGAGTACTTATAAGGCCCGCGCGGTCGGGGGGGGCGGTCTGTGGTACGGGTTGCTTCAGATCCTGCCTGCCACCGCGCGCGGCTATGGCTGCAACGTCGGCACGGGCGCGGGGTTGCAGAACGGGGCCGCGAACCTGAGCTGTGCGGTGCGGATCATGGCGGTCACCGTGCCCCGTGACGGGGTGATCTATGGCCGCGGCGGGCGTGGTGTGGCGGCGGATTGGGGCCCGCTGCGCAGCCCTGTGAAACGTCGGGACATGTCGCGATGGCTGAAGCAGCAAGCCTATTGCAAACCACTGGATGCGACGCGCCCCAAGCCGCGCCCCTGAACGCGCTGCCCGTGGCCGGCCTAGCCACGCAGGCTAAAGTGGTGTCGCTGCGTGGGGACGCCAGCGGCGTGCAGCGCATGCTCGAACGGGCGGTGCGGGGGCATGGTATCGGGGGGGATACGCAACCGCTGCCCCGACCGCAGCACCACCGTCGCGCGTACAGAGAGGTCCAGCCGCGTATCAAGGCGGATGTGGTCGATTGTGTCGAGCGGGATCGTGATCTTATCCTTGCCCCGCTGCCAGACCAGCGCCTGCGGGGAGAGGCCCAGGCTGGCGATGGGGTTTGTCGTAAGTTCCCATAGCGCGGGCAGGGTGAAGAGGGCGACGATCGCCAGTATCACAGGGGATGCGTCAATCACGACATAGGCCGTGACCAGCGCCAGCCAGACAGCCGCGACCACCAAAGCCGTCCAAAGGCTGCGCCCCGCACGCCGGTAGCGGAAGGTGCCCCGCGGCGGGACACCTTCGGCGGCATCATGCACCGCGGATACGTGTCAGCATTTCGGTCGTGTCACGCGACAGGCCGGGTTGCGACAGGATGCGGTCCAGCTCTGCCTTGATCATGTCCTGACGGTCAGTGTCATAGCGTTTCCATGTCTGGAAGGCCGTACACATCCGCGCAGTGGTCTGCGGGTTCACCGGATCAAGCTGGATCAGCCAATCAGCAAGCAGACGATAGCCCGCCCCCGAAGCATGGTGGAAGCCCGCGTGATGCGCAGCAAAGGCCCCCAGCACAGCGCGGAAGCGGTTGGGGTTCTTCCAGTTGAAGTCAGGATGTTTGGTCAGCGTCTCGACCACCTCGTGGGCGTCCTCGGGGTCGGCTTCCATCACCTGCAGGCCGAACCACTTGTCCATGACCAGACGGTCCGCTTTCCACTGTGCCTCGAAGGCCTCGACAGCTTTGTTGCCGCGACCGGCGCGGACCAGATTGGCCAGCGCGGACAGCTGCTGGGTCATATTGTCGGCCGCGTCATATTGCTCTTGCGCAAGCACGCCGTCGTCATTGCGCGTCAGCAGGGACAGGGCGGCATTGGACAAGGCACGCTTGCCCGCCTGTTTCGCGTTTGGCTCAAACGGGGCGTCGACGGTGTGACGGCGATAAAGCGTCGGCAACAGATCGGCAAAGGCGTCGGCCATCGCGGCGCGGGTCGCCTCGGTCGCGGCATAGATGATGTCGGGATCGGGGGTGTCGCCTGCCTCTGACAGCGCGCGCGCCAGATCGGATTGCGACGGCAGCCCCAGCATCAGCGCGCGATACGCCGGATCAAGGGTTTCATCCCCGATTACCGCGCGGATACCGGCCAGCCAATCCTTGTTCGGGGCCTTGCCCTCGCGGATCATCCCAAGCAGCGACCCATAGGCCAGCATGCGCCCCTGTTCCCAACGGTTGAACGGATCGGTGTCATGGGCCAGCAGATGCGCGCGGTCTGCGTCCGACAGGTCTTGGGTCAGCACCACCGGTGCCGAAAAGCCGCGCAGCACGGATGCCACAGGGCGCGTCCCCAGATCGTCAAAGACAAAGCTTTGTTCGGCCTGCGTCATTTCCAGCACCGTGGTCTCGTGCACCTCGTCCCCGTCCTGACCGATCAGCCCGACAGCGATCGGCAGCACATAGGGCTGCGGGTCGGCGGTGGCCGCGCTGGCGGGTGTGTGCTGCTTGAAATGCAACGTCAATGTGCCGTGGTCCCAGCTTTCGGTGACCGACAGCTGCGGCGTGCCCGCCTGGGAATACCAGCGCTTGAACTGCCCCAGATCGCGGCCTGTGGTATCCTCGAACACCTGTAGCCAGTCTTCGATGGTACAAGCCTGCCCGTCGTGGCGATCGAAATAGAGGTCAAGCGCTTTTGAATACGCCGCGTCCCCGACCAGCAGCTTGAGCATGCCAATCACCTCGGCCCCTTTTTCATAGACCGTGGCGGTGTAGAAGTTGTTGATTTCCTGAAAGCTTTCAGGACGGACGGGATGCGCCAGCGGGCCTTGGTCCTCGGGGAATTGGCGGGCGCGCAGGTCGATCACATCTCCGATCCGCTTCACCGCGGCAGAGCGCATGTCAGAGGTGAACTGGCTGTCGCGATAGACCGTCAGCCCTTCCTTCAGGCACAGCTGAAACCAATCACGGCAGGTGATGCGGTTGCCGGTCCAGTTGTGGAAATACTCATGCGCGATAATCGCCTCGATCCGTTCAAAGTTCATATCGGTCGAGGTTTCGGGCGACGCGAGAACGGCGGAGGAGTTGAAGATGTTCAACCCCTTATTCTCCATCGCGCCCATGTTGAAGTCATCCACGGCAACGATGTTGAACAGATCAAGATCGTATTCACGACCATAAACGTCCTCGTCCCATTTCATACTGTCTTTCAGGGCCTGCATGCCAAAGGCGCATTTGCCTTCGTCACCGGGGCGCACATAGAGGTTCAGGTCGACCTTGCGGCCTGATTTCGTGGTGAAGCTGCCGCGGTGTGCGACCAGATCGCCCGCGACCAGAGCAAACAGGTAGGCAGGCTTGGGCCAGGGATCATGCCATTCGGCGGTATCCTTGCCGCTGCTGACGGGGTTGCCGTTGGACAGCAATACCGGATGTGGTCCGTTGATGGTCACGGTAAACACCGCCATCACATCGGGGCGGTCGGGATAATAGGTGATCTTGCGAAAGCCTTCCGCCTCGCATTGGGTGCAATACATGCCGTTCGACATATAAAGCCCCTCAAGCGCGGTGTTGCCCATCGGGTCGATCTCTACCTCCGCTTCCCAGACGAAGGGCGCGTCCGGCACATCGCAGGTCAGCCCCTGGGGCGTCACCTCGGGCGAGACGGGCGTGCCATCAATCATGGCCGAGACGAGCGATAGGTTCTCCCCGTGCAGAAAGAACGTGTGGTCGCTTGCATCGGGGTTGGGGCGAAAGGAGATACGGCTTTTGACACGGGTCTTGCGCGGGTCCAGATCGAAATGCAGCGCGACATCGTCGATGATAAAGCCATAAGGCGTGTAGTCGGCCAGATATATCGTCTGGGGGGCAGCGTCGCGCATGTTTTTTCCTTCTGTTTGGAACCAGATGTCCAGCGCTCAAGTTAGTCTTGCAACACGGCGCCTGCAAGGTCGCCACCCGAGAAGATCAACTTTCACCGAACCCATCGGAGGGCATCATGTCTGCACCCGACACAAATATCGACAAGCAAGAGAAACAGCACAAACCCGCGCTGCTTGGCGTCAAAGGCGCGATGATTTTCGGCATCGTAATTACGGCCATTCTTGGCTTCATCCTGATCGACAACGGTCGCGAAGACCGTCAGCCCGCTGCCGAAGAAGGCACGCAGGCCATCACCACTGACAGCACCGTCCCCGCGGTGACCGAGGAAGACACAAGCGGCGCAACACAGGCGGACGACACCAACGCAGCGCCTGTTGATCCCGTCGCACCGGGGACAAACGAAAGCAACTGAGTTTTATAAGCGCTTTTAACGATTGAAGATTTAATGATTTGGACGGCAGGCCTTGGCGACAAGGCCTGCCGTTTTTTTATGATGATAAGGATTATCCGGGGGGTAAGACGCAATGGCGAAAATGCGCAAGAAAGCAGATCTGCCGACCAAGATATGCCAAAGCTGCGGGCTGCCCTTTAGCTGGCGGCGCAAATGGGCGCGCGATTGGGAGACGGTTAAATACTGCTCTGACCGATGCCGCAGGGCACGGGGAGCCGCAAGCGCTCAGTAGGGGCTGCATTGGTAAGATGTTTTTACCAATACATGTTGCTCCACGGGGGGATACCTTCTAAGTCTTGTCGCAAAGCAAATTCCACGCGAGCGACAGGAGCTATGAGATGACACAGCGTACCGACAAGAACGGCCTTCAGGTTGCCGCCGAACTGGTTGATTTTATCGAGGGTGCAGCACTGCCCGGCACCGGCATCGATGCGGGAACGTTCTGGGCGGGGCTCAGCGAACTGGTGCATGACCTTGGCCCCAAGAACCGCGCGCTGTTGCAAACCCGCGAAGACATGCAGGCCAAGATCGACAGCTGGCATAAAGAACGGGCCGGCCAGCCTCATGATGCGGACGCCTACACAAGCTTTCTGCGCGAGATCGGGTATCTGGTGCCCGAAGGCCCCGCGTTCGAGATTGACACCAAAGGCGTCGACCCTGAAATCGCTCAGGTGCCTGGCCCGCAGCTGGTGGTGCCGATCACCAACGCCCGCTTTGCCCTGAACGCCGCCAATGCGCGGTGGGGCAGCCTGTATGACGCCTATTACGGCACCGACGCTTTGGGTGATCTGCCGCAGGGCAAGGGATACGATGCGGACCGTGGTGCACGGGTTGTGGCGCGGGCCAAGGCGTTTCTGGATGACGCGGTGCCGCTGGCGTCAGGCAGTCACGCGGATGTAACGGGGTATGCCGTGGTTGACGGCGCGCTGACACCTGCGTTGAAAGATCCGGCGCAGTTTGTCGGCTACCGTGGCGATGCAGCCGCGCCCGAGGCGATCTTGCTGCGCAACAACGGGCTGCACATCGAAGTCCGGATCGACGCCGCGCATAACATCGGCAAGACCGATCCGGCAGGCGTGGCGGATGTGCTGCTGGAATCCGCGATGTCCACGATCATGGATTGTGAAGACAGCGTTGCCGCCGTGGACGCCGAGGACAAGGTCGTGGCCTATGGTAACTGGTTGGGGCTGATGAAAGGCGATCTGTCGGAAACCTTCGAGAAGGGCGGCCAGCAGGTCACGCGCGAGATGCACGGGGATCGCCACTATGCCGCGCCAGACGGCAGCGCGCTGACGATCAAGGGGCGGTCGCTGATGCTGGTGCGCAATGTCGGCCACCTGATGACCAACCCTGCCATTCTGGACCGCGACGGGCGCGAGATTGGCGAAGGGCTGATGGATGCCATGGTCACCACGCTGATCGCGATGCACGATCTGCAAAAGACCGGGGGCATGCGCAACTCGGTCGCGGGATCGGTCTATGTGGTTAAGCCCAAGATGCACGGGCCCGAGGAAGTGGCCTTTGCCGATGAGATATTTACCCGCGTGGAAACCGTGCTGGGTCTGCCTGCCAATACGGTCAAGCTGGGCATCATGGATGAAGAGCGCCGCACCTCGGTCAACCTCGCGGAGTGTATCCGCGCGGCCAAATCGCGCGTGGCCTTTATCAACACCGGCTTCCTTGATCGTACCGGCGACGAGATCCACACCTCTATGGAGGCAGGGCCGATGGTGCCCAAGGGCGAGATGAAAAACGCCCCCTGGATCAGCGCCTATGAGGATCGCAACGTTGATATCGGTCTGGCCTGCGGCCTGCAGGGACGTGCCCAGATCGGCAAGGGCATGTGGGCCATGCCCGACATGATGGAGGCAATGCTGGAGGCCAAGATCGGTCACCCCAAGGCGGGTGCGAACTGCGCTTGGGTGCCATCGCCCACGGCCGCCACACTGCACGCGATGCACTACCACAAAATCGACGTGCTGGCGCGTCAGGACGAGATCAAACAGGGCGGGGCCCGTGGCACGCTGGCCGATTTGCTGACCATTCCGGTCCTGGACGGGCGTAACCTGTCGGACGCGGATATCGCGCAGGAGGTTGAGAACAACGCCCAAGGTATCCTTGGCTATGTTGTGCGATGGGTCGATCAGGGTGTGGGGTGCTCGAAGGTGCCAGACATCCATGACGTCGGCCTGATGGAAGACCGCGCGACCTGCCGCATCTCGGCTCAGGCGCTGGCGAACTGGCTGCACCACGGGGTGATCTCGGAAGAGCAGGTCACGGCGGCTCTCAAGAAGATGGCCGCTGTTGTGGATCGGCAGAATGCGGGCGATCCGCTGTACCAGCCTATGGCACCGGGTTTTGACGGCATCGCCTTTCAAGCGGCCAGCGATCTGGTGTTGAAAGGGCGCGTGCAGCCTTCGGGCTATACCGAACCTGTCCTGCATGCCCGCCGGTTGGAGCTGAAAGCCGCGCAGGGCTGAGTTTGAAGTTTCGGAAAGGGCGAGGGGCCAGCCCCTCGCGCTCCCCGGAGTTTAGTTGGCAAAATGAAGTAACAATGAGGATAGCATGGCAGTCACATTAGAGCAGGCGCGGACGATGATCGCCGAGACGTTCAAGAAGGGGCACGAGCTGGGGCTGAAGCCCTTGTCGGCAGTGGTGCTTGATGCGGGCGGCCACGTGCAAGCCTTCGAGCGGGAAGACGGTGCCGCACCGGGGCGTTTCGGGATCGCCCACGGCAAAGCCTATGGCGCGGTGATGCTGGGAATGGCAGGGCGCGCGCAGATGGCACGGGCCGAACAGCAGGCCTATTTCATGGCGGCAGTGAACGGTGTGTACGGCGGGGCGGTGGTGCCTGTGCCCGGCGGCTTGCTGCTGCGCGATGACGCCGGTGTAGTGATTGGCGCGCTGGGCGTGACGGGGGATACCTCGGACAACGACGTCAAGGCAGCGCTGGCAGGGATCGAAGCGGCAGGGCTGAAAGGCGAGGAATAACGCCCGCTTTGGGGTGTTGAGGTCGGATTGAGGACGCGGTAGGCTTTGAGCGAAATCAAACTCTGAGGCTGAATATGGCGCGTCCTGTTGTTGGTATTGTCGGAAACACCAGCCTGTTGAACGATCAATATCCGATCCATGCCGCCGGCACGATGAACACCATCGCCGTGGCGCAGGTGTCTGGCTGTTTGCCCCTGATCATCCCGAGCGACCCGTCGCTTGTGTCGGTGGAAGAGCTGTTGGAGACCTGCGACGGCTTTTTGCTGACCGGCGGGCGGCCCAATGTGCACCCCGAGGAATACGGCGAACCCGCGACCGAGGCGCATGGCACTTTTGACCGTGCGCGCGACGCTATCGCCCTGGGGCTGGTGCGCGCCTGCGTTGAACGCGGGCAGCCGTTCTTTGGTGTCTGCCGGGGGTTCCAAGAGGTGAATGTCGCCATGGGTGGCACGCTTTACCCCGAAATCCGTGAGCTACCCGGCCGTATGAACCACCGTATGCCCCCTGATGGCACGATGGAGCAGAAGTTCGAGCTGCGCCACGATGTGACCTTTACCCAAGGGGGCGTCTTCCACGAGGTCTTGGGGGCCCCGAAGGTGCGGACGAATACCTTGCACGGGCAGGGGATCAAGGCGGCGGGCCCGCGTGTGGTGATCGACGGTTTTGCCGAAGACGGCACGCCAGAGGCGATATATATCAAGGATGCGCCGGGGTTTACCCTTGCCGTGCAGTGGCACCCAGAATGGGACGCGGGCAATGATCCGGTGTCGCGTCCCCTGTTCGAACGCTTTGGTGCGGCGGCGCAGGCCTGGGCGGACAGCAAGCATCAGCGGATGTTGAAATCCGCCTGACAGGTTACCCCGACAGCGTGATGCGCGGCACATGCAAGGGTCCTGACCTTGCTAGATAGCGGGCGGTCAGCGTGTCGATCTTCTGCCAGAGGAAATCCGGCGGCGCGGCAGATCTTGGCTGCGGCGCGCGTGGTTTGCCCGCGTGCTGGCGGTGCCGTTTGCGGCAGCTTTGAAAAGCGACGGCGCTTGGGGGCGGGGCTATCGGGTATGTGATCTTGTGCATGGGGCGACCTTAACCGCCCCAAAGTTAACAAATCATGACCGGTGGGGGATTACATTTCGCCGCCGGTGACCTGGATGCATTGGCCGTTGATGCTTTGCGACCCCGGACCGGTCAGCCATGCGGCCGCGGCTGTGACCTCGGATACCTCGATCAGACGCTTGTGCGGGTTGGAGTTGACCATGATCGCGCGCGCTTTTTCTTCCGAGATACCAGCACGTTCCGAGATCGACGCCGTATTGCGCGACACGATGGGCGTGTCGACATAGCCGGGGCAGATCGCGTTGAACGTATAGGGTTGCCCCAGATAATCCGCCGCCAGCGATTTGACCAAACCGATCATCCCGTGTTTTGACGCCGAATAGGCCGCAGCCCCGGGCAGTCCCTTCAGGCCCGCCATCGAAGAGATCGCGATGACGCGGCCCCAGTCGGTATCGCGCATGGTTTTCAACGATTCGCGGATGGTCAGAAAGGCACCGTCGAGATTGGTCGACATCATATTGCGCCAGAATTCCATATCCGTCTTATGCACGGCCTTGCCCTCGGCGATGCCGGCGTTGGGGATGCAGATCTGGATCGGACCGTGGGCTTTGACGGCGGCGGCGATCTTGGCGACCACGTCTTCCTCGCTGCGCACGTCCATTGCCATGCCGGTCATGTTATCGCCTGCGACCTCGTCCAGCACCTCTTGGCGGCGGCCTGTGATGGTCACATGTGCGCCCCGTGCGGCCAGATCCCGCGCGATGTCCAGCCCGATGCCGGTGCCGCCGCCCGTGATCAGCGCGTGTTTTCCCTGTAGGTCCATTCTGCTCTCCCTTATGAAATGGATCATCATGGGGGGCATGCTGTCGGCAGCAGGGGGCAGGTGCAAGGGCGCGCGGGTTTTCACGCAACGTCGTAAACCTAAAAATCGGGCTGTTAGCGCTATTGACGCTGCAAAACGCTGTTCTAATTATGTCCGTCTCTTGTACTATAGGAACCCAAGCGCTATCGCTCTGGGTAATATTATTGCGCCACACTGGGCGTAGAAGCACCAACGGGGGACTCTGGATTGAAGATCGGGACGCCAAAAGAAACATTTGAAGGGGAAAATCGCGTTGCGATGACTCCGGAATCAGCACTGCAGCTGCAAAAGCTTGGTCATAGCTGTATGATCGAAGCTGGCGCAGGCGAGGCGGCTGGTTTTTCCAACGATAAATATGTCGAAGCCGGGGTAGAGGTGATCGACACGGCGGCCGAGCTTTGGGAGACGGCGGATGTCGTGGCCAAGGTCCGCGTCCCCAACACCGAAGAAATGGCGATGCTGCGGTCCGACCAGACGCTGATCTCTTTCTTCAGCCCTGTGGCCGATGAGGCCAAGATGAAAGAGGCGGCCGAGAAAGGTACCACTGTCGTCGCGATGGAGATGATCCCCCGGATCAGCCGCGCGCAGAAAATGGACGCGCTGTCGTCCATGGCGAACATCGCGGGCTACCGTGCGGTGATCGAGGCAGGCAACAACTTTGGCCGCTTCTTTACCGGTCAGATCACGGCGGCGGGCAAGGTGCCTCCGGCGAAGGTTCTGGTTGTCGGTGCCGGTGTTGCCGGTCTGGCCGCAATCGGCACGTCCACATCCCTTGGCGCGATCACGCTGGCCTTTGACGTGCGTCCTGAAGTGGCAGAGCAGGTTGAATCGATGGGGGCCGAGTTTGTCTACCTCGATTTCGAGGAAGAGCAGCAGGACGGCTCTGCCTCCGGTGGCTATGCCTCTGTTTCCTCGCCTGAATTCCGCGAGGCGCAGCTGGCCAAGTTCCGCGAGCTGGCCCCCGAGGTCGATATCGTCATCACCACCGCCCTGATCCCCAACCGCGAAGCGCCTGAGCTGTGGACCGAAGATATGGTCGCAGCGATGAAGCCCGGGTCGGTGATCGTCGATCTGGCGGCCGAAAAGGGCGGCAACTGCAAGCTGACCAAGATGGACGAGAAAATCGTGACCGAGAATGGCGTGACCATCATCGGCTACACCGATTTCCCCAGCCGGATGGCAACGCAGGCCTCGACGCTTTATGCGACCAATATCCGTCACCTGATGACCGATCTGACGCCGGAAAAAGACGGTGTGGTCAACCACAACATGGAAGACGACGTGATCCGTGGGGCGACCATCACCCATGACAAGGAAGTCACCTTCCCACCGCCGCCCCCAAAGGTCGCGGCAATTGCGGCGGCTCCGAAGAAAGACAAGCCGAAAGAGCTGACAGCGGAAGAGAAACGCGCCAACGAAGTGGCCGCGTTCAAGGCACAAACCCGCAATCAGGTTGGCCTGCTGGCCATCGGTGGCGTGCTGCTGTTGGCGGTGGGACTGGTCGCGCCGGCGAGCTTTATGCAGCACTTTATCGTATTCGTGCTGTCCGTGTTTATCGGGTTTCAGGTGATCTGGGGTGTGGCACACAGTCTGCACACACCGCTGATGGCTGTGACCAACGCGATTTCGTCGATCATCATTCTGGGGGCGGTCATGCAGATCGGGTCCGGGTCGTTCCTGGTGATTATTCTGGCCGCGCTGTCGGTCTTTATGTGCGGGATCAACATCTTTGGTGGCTTCCTCGTGACACGGCGCATGCTTGCCATGTTCCAAAAATCGTAAAGGGTTCAGGTAAATGGATTTTGGTTTTACAACAGCGGCTTACGTAGTCGCCGCCATCCTCTTCATCCTCAGCCTTGGCGGGCTGTCGGGGCAGGAAAGTGCAAAACGTGCCGTATGGTACGGGATCGTGGGCATGGCTTTGGCCGTGGCTGCGACATTGATCGGGCCGGGGGCCGGCTTCTGGCTGCTGTCGCTGATCCTGATCGCGGGTGGCGGTGCCATCGGCTATCAACTGGCGACAAAAGTGCAGATGACGCAGATGCCCGAACTGGTTGCCGCGATGCACAGCCTTGTGGGTCTGGCGGCGGTCTTCGTCGGCTATAACGCGCATATCGAACTGGGCAACGTGCTGGCGATGGATGACACCGCCCGCAAGGCGACCGAAGGGTTCGCAGCGCTGCTGGCCAAGAAAGACAGCGTCGAGATCGCGATCCTGCGGGTCGAACTGTTCCTTGGTGTGTTCATCGGTGCCATCACCTTTACTGGGTCGGTCATCGCTTATGGCAAGCTGGCGGGGCGCGTGGATACGTCGGCGACAAAACTGCCCGGCGGTCACATCCTGAACGCGTCGGCTGCTGGCTTGTCGCTGCTGTGTCTGGTCTGGTACTTCAACACTGGTGGTTTCCTGCCGCTGTTCATCATGACCCTGGCGGCGCTGTTCATCGGCTACCACCTGATCATGGGTATCGGCGGCGCGGATATGCCCGTGGTTGTGTCGATGCTGAACAGCTACTCTGGCTGGGCTGCGGCGGCGATTGGTTTCAGCCTTGGCAACGATCTTCTGATCGTCGTGGGGGCGCTGGTCGGCTCGTCTGGTGCGATCCTGTCCTACATCATGTGTAAAGCGATGAACCGGTCGTTCGTCAGCGTGATCCTCGGCGGCTTCGGCGGGACATCCGGTCCGCAGATGGAGGTCGAGGGCGAGCAGGTTGCGATCGACACCGACGGTGTGGCCACCCTGCTGAACGAGGCCGACAGCGTCATCATCATCCCCGGTTACGGCATGGCGGTCGCGCAGGCACAGCAAGCGGTCAGCGAGCTGGTCAAGAAGCTGCGGGCCAAAGGCAAGAACGTGCGTTTCGCCATTCACCCCGTTGCGGGGCGTCTGCCGGGTCACATGAACGTGCTGCTGGCCGAGGCCAAAGTGCCCTATGACATCGTGATGGAGATGGACGAGATCAACGATGATTTCCCGTCAACCGACGTGGCGATCGTGATCGGGTCCAATGACATCGTGAACCCTGCCGCACAGGACGACCCCAACAGCCCCATCGCCGGTATGCCGGTTCTGGAATGCTGGAAGGCTAAGAACGTCATCGTGTCCAAACGCGGGCAGGGGACAGGCTATTCCGGCATCGAGAACCCGCTGTTCTTCAAGGAGAACACGCGGATGCTTTACGGCGACGCCAAGGCGAGCCTCGACAAGCTGCTGCCGCTGATCGACTGATCACACGACACACGACAGACGACAAACCAAGGGGCGGTGCAGCAATGCGCCGCCCCTTTTGCTTTTGAGGCGAAGGCAGTGGAACTCAAGCCGGTGGCACGTGTTGAATTATCATATAGGAGGATTTGAATATGAAGTTTTCACGCACCAGCCCCTCGACCGGCCCCGGTTCCCCTGAAGTGACCGGCTTTTACGATGACGATACCGGCAGCAT
>ENA-ORDG01000025-ORDG01000025.1-marine-metagenome-genome-assembly--contig:-NODE-25-length-72687-cov-3.687082_pt1 | contig 72687 bp, 75 predicted proteins | sample MGYA00248629_ERZ508524 | MGnify/ENA primary metagenome ERZ508524 (study PRJEB26194, sample SAMN05421901) | marine metagenome | isolation source: East of Rio de Janeiro, Brazil, South Atlantic Ocean...
CCCGTCGACCTCCGGGACCAGGGCCGCGCGCTGGGCCACATAGGCGCGGTCCAGCAGGCCCGCGATCGGCACGCCCACGAAATCCGCATCGCCGACGTAGCGATCACGATCGGCATACATCAGCCTTTGCAGCCGGCCGAAGGCCACCCAGGCCTCGGGACTGTCGGCCCCCTTCTGAATGTCGGGCGTGTGTTCCGCTATGGCCAGGAACTGCAACAGGGCCACCCCGCTGGACGGCGGGGGCGGAACGCAGATCACATAGATTCGATAGGGCCGACACAGGGCGTCCCGGCGCAGCGGACGGTAGGCGGCGATGTCCGCCTCGGTCAGGCCGCCCGGCCGCGGACCCTCGGCGACGGTGCGGGCGATCTCCCGGCCGATGCCGGCGCCCGCGCCGGTCACCAGTGCGGTGCGGCCCGCGTGGTCGATTGAGATGCTCATCTTTCGGTCACCCGGCCATGTCGGTCAGCAGGCCCAGCACCTCGTCGACCACAGCGTCTGCCCGATCCAGGATCGCTGCCTCGGAGACCCCGCCGATCGGGTGTTCCACCGAGACGATCCGGAGGCCCGCCAGGCCCAGGTCGGCGGCGGTCTGGTCGGCGAGGAGGCGGAGTTCTCCGGTGGCCACCAGCACGGTGGGGATGCCGGCGCCTTCCAGCTTCACGGTGTCGTGGACACTCCACGACGTGCAGCTCCCTCAATCAGCAGTGCCGGTGAGGACCAGCTCCACCTCCTCCACGAGTCGACCGAGTACCTGGTCCTCGCATGGGATGGCGGCGTTCTTGGTCTGGACGAGGGTCACCTCGGCGCCCGTGCGGGCGGCAAGCCGCTCGGCCAGTCGTGCCAGGAGGAGGCCGGCGTTGGGCTTGCGGTTGTCGAGGATGCCGATCCGCCTGCCGGCCAGCACAGCGGGGGTGGGAGCCAGGCTGGCCGGCGGGGTGCTCGTGGCGCCGGTGGGTGGGTGTATCTGCACGGGTGCTCCTAGGGCTCGATGGGGATGGTGACGCTCCGGGTCATTCCCCAACTGGGTATGACGGAACTGTGCCTGCCGGCGCCGCCCACCACCATGATCCGGATGTTGTCGGGGTGTCCGGTCATCGGGGCGGCGTCTCCATCCTGCAGGGCCTGCATCCAGGGAGCCCAGGCCCGATGTCCGAAGGCCTGCTTCAGCTCGCCGACGGGCAGTCGGGCCCGTTGGAAGAGGTAGGACGCCACGTCGCCCCGGGACCATCCGGCGTCGGCGCAGGTGGCGGCGTGTTCCGGGCAGAGCGCCACCAGGTACTCGCCCTGGCTGATGCAGGCGTTGTTCTGGGCGGTGGTGGCCATTGCCGAGGCCACCTTGTCGAGGATCCCGGTGGGGTCGGAGGATTCCATGTCGTGCACGTTGTGTGGTGCTTCGCCGCAGTGGATGGTCACCGCCGATGGGGCGTCCACCCCGACCGAGGCCGCGTAGCCGGTCCAGGGTGAGGCCTCCAGGTTCTCGGCGACGCAGAAGCCGTACTTGGCGGGCCCACCCTGGGTGGAGGCGTCACCGTCACCCGGAGTGGCGCCGGCAACGTGCAGGAGGATGAGGCGGAGGGCCCGGCCGGTGGTGGCGTTGGCCCGACTCCCCGGGCCGAACGCTCCGAGGCCGCCGTGGTAGCCGGCACTACGGACCACCTCGCCGTGGACGACGAGGAGGGGGGCGACGCAGTGCGTGGTGGCGTTGACCCCCCGCAGGTTCAGGTCGGTATGGGCGAGGGCCCGCACGGCCGACACCAGGACCGGGAGGTGGTCGGGTAGGCAGCCGGCCATCACGGCGTTCACGGCGATGGCCAGGCGGGTTGCCTGGCCGAACCGCGGTGGGAGGGTGGCCACGACCTCCTCGGGGTCGTGGCCACTGCAGCCGGCCAGCATCGCTTCCACCCGCTCGGGGGTGGGGGCGACCACCGGCAGGCCGTCTCCCCAGCCGAGGGAGGCCAGGACCTCTATCAGGTCGGCGTCGTCGTCCACCTCGAGGAGGTCGGTGGGGGAACCTGCCCTGTCTACAATCATCAGGCAACAGCCTGCTCTACTTCGACTAGGTTTGCAAGCCAACCGATGGAGGAGCGATGGCGGCACGACGGGGGGTGACCAGGGACCGGGTGGCCCACGCCGCCCTGGAGGTCCTGGACGAGGTCGGGAACATCGACGGTGTACGGCCGTCGATGGTGGCTGCCCGACTGGGTATCCGGTCGCAGTCGCTCTACGCCCATGTCGACGGCGTGGACGGGCTGCGTCGACTGCTGGCCCTCCGGTCACTTGCCGACCTGGCCGACACCGTGACCGGGGTCGCCGTCGGGCGGTCGGGTCTCGACGCCGTCGACGCCATTGTCCGGGCGCACCTGGGCTTCGCCATGGCATGGCCGGGACGCTTCAGTGCCGCCATCCACCCGCCGGGGGAGGATTCCGACCTCCTGGCAGCGGTGGAGCGCGTCGGCAGCCCACTCCAGACGGTCCTGGAGCTGCTGGGCCTGGACGCCGACGAGAGGGTCCACTGGACGCGCCTGCAGCTCTCCCTGGTCTGGGGCTTCGCCACCCTCTGGCGCGATGGGCGCCTCACCCTGGCACCACCCCCGGAGTCGACGATCGACCACCTGGTGGCTGCCCTCCTGGTCCGGTTGGAGACCAGCCCGGCAGCGGAGGCCTCGAGATGATCGACGAGCGTCGTCAGCGTGACGACCTGTACCTCTGTCCCAGCACCCTGCTACCCGACACGTTCTCCCTGGATGCAGCGGGCTTCGAGGAGTACGTGGAGGCGTGTGTCGACGCCGGAGTAGCCGGCATCTCCTACTGGACCCTCCACGAGGTCCTGCTGAAGGCGCAGGGCTGGTCCTCCGAGCGGATCAGGTCCCGACTCTCCACTGCAGGCCTCCGGGTCGTCTGCGTCGAGGCCATCTACGGCTGGGCCAACGCAGCCAGCCCCGCCGCGGCCGTGGAGGCGTCACTGGAGTCGATCGACATCGCCTCGGCACATGGGTCACCGAACCTGGCTGCCGTGGTCCTCGAACCGGACCTCCGGTCCATGGAGGCGACGGTGGCCAACCTCGCTGCGGTGGCCGATCGGGCCGCCGATGTGGACGTGGCCATCTGCGTGGAGTTCCTCCCGTGGTCCGGGATCCCGGACATCACGACCTGTTGGGACCTCCTGCAACGGACGGGACGTCCGAACGTGGGTGTGCTACTCGACTCCTGGCACTGGTTCCGCCAGCCCGGCGGGCCATACGGCCGCCACGCCGACACCCTGGCCTCCATGCCCGGCGAGGCCATCCGGGTATTCCAACTCTGCGACGCCGGAGTCGAGCCCTGGGAGGATCCGATGGCCGAATGCCTGGCCGCCCGCTGTCTGCCCGGTGACGGGGTGGTCGACCACGAGCACCTGTTCGGCCTGTTGCGGGGCATTTCCGCCGATCCGGTGGTCACGCCGGAGGTCTTCAACACCGGGTTGGCAAGGTTGGGAATGGGCCCGATGGCCCGCCGCATTGTCGAGGCCAGCAGGGCGGTCCTGGCCGGCTGGTGACCGACCGATCGGATCCCGTCTACCTTCTGGGGAGGTGACCGGGCCCACGGTGGGCCCGGAGGGAGGAACCGGACGTGGATGGATCCATGCGACGAGTCATCGGACTCTGGTTGGCCATGGCAGTGCTGGCCGGGGGTTGTGGGGGTGGCGGATCGCCCACGACGGCGCCCACCGTTACCGAAGCACCCACGACGACCGTGGTCGAGGAACCGGCCGAGGCCACGACCACCACCGCGGAGGCCCCCGCCGACGAACCGGCCGAGGTGCCCACGACGACCACGGAGGCGCCCGCTGAGGAACCGACCGGAACCACCACCACGACGGTGCCGGTGGAGGAGCCGCCGGAGACCACGACGACTACCACGGAGGCCCCGATCGTCCTGACCGACTCCTTCCGGGGGGTCACCTCGGAGACCATCAGGATCGGCTTCACGTCGATCGACTTCGAGAAGTTCAACTCGACCTACGGGTTCAACCTCACGTATGCGAACTACGGGCCGACCGTTGACACCTACGTCGCCCACATCAACGCCACCGGTGGAATCCTGGGCCGGATGGTCGAGATCGTCCACGGGACCTTCCTCCCGGTGGGTGCGGCCACGGCCGAGGCGGTGTGCGTGGAGCTGGTCGAGGACCACCAGGTGTTCGCCGTGCTGAACGGGTTCGCCGGCCCGGGCGCCGAGAGCGTCAACGAGTGCTTCGGTGGCCTGTACGACACGATCCTGGTCGGGGGGAAGCCCACACCCGAACAGCTCGAACGGATCACCGCCACCTGGATCAGCGACGACATCAGCCTGGGTCGTCGCGGCAGGGCCTTCGTGAACCTGCTGCGGGAGACCGGGCGACTGGCCGACCTGGGCACCTTCATGCTCTACGGGGCGAATGGCGACTACGAGGCCACCATCGCCGACACCACGGAGGCCCTCGAGGAGGCCGGCGCGGAGGTGGTCATCGCCACCTACAACCCGAGCACCGGAGATGAGTCGGCCACCATCGCCCACATGGAGGTGGTCCTCGAACGGGCGCGGGCCGAGGGCGTGTCCACCGTGTTCTTCATCGGGGAGGCCGCCTACGCCCAGGAGGTCGTGTTCGAACTGGGTGACGAGTTCATCGTGCTCATCTTGAACGGTGACTCCACCAACCGATGGAAGACCGACCCTCCGCTGGGCATCGATGAAGCGGGCACCCTGTTGACCAACCGGTCGTTCACCTCGTCGACGGACCCGGCCATGGCCGACTGCCTGGCCATCATCGAGGCGGGCCTCGGCCTGGAGGTGCGATCGGTGGAGCTCCTGGAGGAGGGTGAGGCCAACTACTGGGCCGCCACCCAGGCTTCCTGCCGGCTGTTCGAGTTGTTCCGCCAGATCGCCACCGCTGCTGGCCCCGACCTGACCAACGAATCCTTCGCAATGGCGGCTGCCGACCTCGGCTCGTTCTCCATCTCGGGGCAGCCCTACAACTCCCTGGGCCCCGACAAGTTCGACGCCCGCGACACCCTCAGCCTGGCCGAATGGGACCACGGGCTGGGGTTCTGGCGGGCCATCTCCGATCCCGTGGACGTGGGCTGAACGCGGCAGTGACCGGGTCGGGGACCCGGTCACTGGTGGCGGAAGGTGTGGGATTTGAACCCACGGTGACCCGGAGGCCACAACGGCTTTCGAGGCCGCCCCATTCGTCCGCTCTGGCAACCTTCCGCCGACGAGGCTACTGAGGTGCCGACGGACGGCCAACCGGACGGGTCGGCCACTGGTCAGCGGTGTCGGGCGAAGAACGAGGTGAGCAGCTCGGCACATTCCCGGGAGCGGATGCCAGCGGTCGCCGGGTACTCGTGGTTCAGGCGTGGATCGGAGCCCAGGTTGTAGAGGGAGCCGGCGGCGCCGGCCTCCGGGTTGGGTGCTCCCCAGACGAGGCGACCGATCCGGGCCGCCCAGGCGGCTCCGGCACACATCGGGCAGGGCTCCAGGGTCACGACCAGGACGGCGTCGTCGAGGCGCCACGTACCCAGCTCTGAGGCGGCGTCGCGCAGGGCCAGGACCTCGGCGTGGGCGGTGGGGTCACCCGTGGCCTGGCGTTCGTTGTGCCGTCGGGCCACGATCCGACCACCCACGGCCACCACGGCGCCTACCGGTACCTCGCCCGCTGCAGCGGCCAGGGCGGCCTCGGCCAGCGCCACGCCCATCAGGTCATGGTCGGTCTGGTGGCCTTCATCACCTGGTCCGACGATCGGGTCCGGATGCTCCATGTACGTGACGTTAGGTCCGGGCGCGGTGGCACCCGTCCTCGAGAGTGGCGGCCAGGCGGTCTGCGGCACTCCGGGAGTTCCGCTGAGAGCTGCTGCCTTCCGGCCCTGACCCGGTTCACGGGGCCCGGTCGCACAGGACCCGACCGCCACACTCGAGAACGGGTGCATCCGAACGATACCCGCACCGTCCGTTTCCCATCTCGTGGCTCGGTATCCTTGTCGCCCGGAACCCGGCTGCGTGCCGGGCCCCGGAGGGATGCGAGAGCGGACGATTCGGCACGCCTGGAACGCGTGTGTGGCTTCACCGTCACCGTGGGTTCGAATCCCACTCCCTCCGCCGTTCAGCGGCTCCAGGCCCGAGGCCTCCCCCGGTGGTGCCGCTGTAGGGTCGGACCATGGAGTACACGTCGCTCTACCGGCGCTTCAGGCCACGGCGATTCTCGGAGATCCGGGGACAGGAGCACGTGGTTGCGGCCCTGCGAAACGCCGTACGGGAGGACCGCGTCCTCCACGCCTACCTACTCAGCGGCCCCCGCGGAACCGGGAAGACGACGGCCGCACGGGTCCTGGCCAAGGCCCTGAACTGCACGGCTGTCGAGGACGGCGAACCCTGCGGCGAGTGTGAGTCCTGTACTTCCATGGACGCAGGTACCTCCTTCGACCTGCACGAGTTGGATGCGGCCTCCAACAACAAGGTCGACGACATGCGCGACCTGCTGGCGAGGGTCGCCCTGGGCACCCCCGGCCGGACCAAGGTGTACCTCCTGGACGAGGTCCACATGCTGACCGCCGGCGCTGAGAACGCCCTCCTCAAGACATTGGAGGAGCCTCCCGCCCACGTGGTCTTCGTCCTGGCCACCACCGAGCCGCACAAGGTTGTCGAGACCATCCGGAGTCGGGCGCAGCACCTGGAGTTGAACCTCCTGCCAGCCTCCGAACTTGAGTCCCTGGTGCGCTATGTGATTGCCGAGGCCGACCTGGACGTGGACGAGGACGGCATCTCCCATGTCGTGCGGGCCGGGAGGGGTTCGGCCCGCGACGCCCTGTCGGCACTCGACAGGGTGGTGGTGGGTGGGATCACCCAGGACGAGACCTCCACGGATGAGTTGCTGGCCGCCCTCGCCGAGCGGGACACCGCCCGGGCCCTGGCCGCCCTGGCCGCCGGTATCTCCCGTGGCCGGGAGCCGCGAGTCACCGGCGAGGCGTTGCTGGGTTCCCTCCGGGAGGCCTTCCTCATCGCCATGGGCGTACCACCGACCCAACTGGCCGCGGCGGACCGCGAGCGGGCGGAGCGATTCGCCGAAATGGTCACGCCGGCGGTCACGACACGGGCCCTGGAGGTACTGGGCACCGCCCTGATCGACATGCGTCGCTCCCCTGACCCGCGGGTGGACCTGGAGGTGGCCCTCGTACGCCTCACTGCATCGGAGGTGGCCGGGGCCGGGGATCCGGCAGTCCTCGAGGACCTCATCCGTCGGATCCAGAAGTTGGAGGCCGCCCTGGCCGGCGGCGCTGCCGTTGCGGCTCCGCCTACGCCCCCGCCCCCGTTCCGCCGCACCGGGCCCGCGGCCCAGGGCCGAGCCAGTCTGGCTGCCACGACCGGGCCGGCGCCCGTTGCCGCCACGGAACCTGCAGCGGGAGCTGACGTCGAGACCGGTGCCGATGGGGAGCCGGAGCCGGCGACCCGTCCGGTCGTGGAGGCACCGGCCGGTTCGGCCACGCCGGTGACGCTCGAGGAGCTCGTCGCGGCCTGGGGAGACGACCTGCTGGACCGACTGGGAAGGAAGGCCCGAGCCAGGTTCTCGGCGGCGCGCTTCGTGTCCGTGGAGGACGGCACGGCCGTCATGGCACTTCCGAACGAACCCCACATGCGGCGCTGTGAGGACATGCGATCCGATCTGGAGAAGGTCCTCTCGGAGAAGTTCGGTGGCACGGTTCCCGTGAAGCTGGTGGTGGACGGGGACGTCTCCGCGCCGGTCGTCCCCGAGGTGGTCGCCACCCCGGCGAACGAGGAGTCCATCGACATGGACGAGCTCGTGGATGCCGATATGTCCGAGGGCTCCGCCGTCGAGAAGCTCACCCAGGCGTTCCCCGGCGCCTCGTTGGTCGACCCGGACTGACCGGCGGACGGAGCGACGAACGTGTACGCCGACGCAGTGCAGCAGGTGATCGACGAGTTGGGGCGCCTTCCGGGCATCGGGCCCAAGTCCGCCCAACGCCTGGCCTTCCACCTCATGAAGGTCCCGGTAGAGGACACCACCCGGCTGACGGTGGCCATCGACGAGATGAAGGCGAAGGTCCGATTCTGTGACCGGTGCTTCAACCTGGCCGAGGGAGAACTCTGTGCGGTGTGCACCGACGACCGTCGGGACTCCTCCCTGTTGTGCGTGGTGGAGGATCCCCGCGACATCGTGGCCGTGGAGCGGACCGGTGAATTCCGTGGTCGGTACCACGTGCTGGGAGGGGCGATCAGCCCGATCGAGGGCATCGGTCCCGACCAGTTGCGGGTGAGGGAGCTGCTGGTCCGCCTGGAACCGGAGGGGGTGGTCGAGGTCATCCTCGCCACCAACCCCAACATCGAGGGCGAGGCCACGGCCATGTACCTGGCCCGCCTGCTCGCCCCACTCGGCGTGGAGGTCACGAAGATCGCCAGTGGCCTGCCGGTGGGCGGGGACCTGGAGTACGCCGACGAACTGACGCTGGGCCGGGCCCTGGAGGGTCGTCGGCGCCTGGACGGCGGGTGAAGCGCCTGTGGAATACTGCACCGGAACATGGAAACGCCCCCCGGTGGCTCCCGCCAGACCGGAGGGTCGTTCCCGAGTTGGGTGGAGGGGTGTTTCCCAACTGTTGCAGTCACATTACGACAGTGAAGATATCATTACAAGTCAGGGACAAATCGTCGTTTCTTCGCCAGAGGGCGGGCAATTGGCGCCGAAACGGCCAATTCCGGCTCCGTCCGTGCTTATCCACAGGTTCTTCCACAGACAGCCAGGCCCGGTGGAACCCGACGGTGGCCAGCGCCACCCGTAGATCCGGAGGTTTTCCATGCTCTTGACCCAGATCGACCACGTCGCAATAGCGGTCCACGACCTGGAAGCGGCCATCACCTACTACCGCGAGGCCTTCGGTGCCGAGGTGCACCACCGGGAGGTGGTGGAACGCGACGGTGTCGACGAGGCCCTGCTGCGCGTCGGTGAGTCCTACATCCAGCTCACCACCGGAACCCGACCCGATTCGGCCATCACGAAGTTCCTGGAGAGCCGGGGTGAGGGCATGCACCACGTGGGATACCGGGTGGATGACTGCGGTGAGGCCCTGGCGGCCATCGTGGCGGCAGGTGGGCGGGCGATAGACGAGGCTCCCCGGCCCGGGTCACGCGGCACGACCGTGGCCTTCGTGCATCCGAAGGGTTCGTTCGGGACGCTGATCGAGCTGGTCCAGGAGTAGTCGGGACACCTGGAGGCGCCATGGCCGGTATCGACGTCCACCTGGTGGATGGCACCTACGAGCTCTTCCGTCACCACTTCGCCGTGCCGTCGCACGTCACGGCCGAGGGCGTCGAGGTGGCGGCGACCCGCGGGGTGCTGGGCTCGATGCTGAGGCTCCTGAAGGAGGGCGCCACCCACGTCGGGGTGGCCACCGACAAGGTGATCGAGTCGTTCCGCAACGACCTGTTCGACGGCTACAAGACCGGCGAAGGCACCCCGCCGGAGTTGTTCGCCCAGTTTCCGTTGCTGGAAGCCACCCTGGAGGCTGCCGGGTTCATGGTCATGGCGATGGTCCGACACGAGGCCGACGACGCAATGGGTGCAGCGGCCGTCCTGGCCGCCGCGGACCCCCGCGTCGCCAGGGTGCTGGTGTGCACGCCCGACAAGGACCTGGCCCAGGTGGTGGACGACGCCGCCGGCATCGTCCAGGTGGATCGCCGGCGGGAGATCACCTACGACCGGGCCGCGGTGGTTGAGAAGTTCGGCGTGCAGCCGGGGTCGATCCCGGACTGGCTGGCCCTGGTGGGCGATGCGGCCGACGGGATTCCCGGCCTGAGCGGCTGGGGAGCCAAGTCCTCGGCGACGATCCTGGCCCGGTACGGACACCTCGAGGCCATCCCCGATGACCCTGCTGAATGGGACGTCGCCGTCCGCGGGGCGACGAAGCTGGCCGGCACCCTCGCTGCCGGCCGGGAGGAAGCCCTGCTCTACCGGCTACTGGCCACCCTCGACCTGGACGCACCTGTCATGGACGACGTGGAGGACCTGCGCTGGACCGGCCCCGCAGACCACCTCGAGGACGTCTGCTCCCACCTGGATGCCCCGCGGCTTGCCGAAATGGCACGACGCCTCGCCGACGACCTGGACTGACCTCCTCGTCGGGCCACCGGAGGCGGCGGTCACCGGTCCAGGACCGCCAGCACCTCCTCGACCGAGGTCACCCGCGACACGATTCCACGGCTCTCCGGATTCACGAACCCGTCGGACACCAACCTGTCCAGGAAGTCGTCGAGGCCCGACCAGAACCCGTTCCGGTCCAGCAGGATGACCGGCTTGTGGGTGCCGTGGAGGCCCAACTGCGTCCAGGTGGCGGCTTCGAACAACTCCTCGAGGGTCCCGTAGCCGCCGGGTAGCGCACAGAAGGCGTCGGAGCGCTCGTACATCGCCAGCTTCCGGGCGTGCATGTCCGGGACCTCCACGAGCTCCGTGAGGTTCCCGTGGGGGACCTCGCTGCTGAACAGCCCGACGGGTACGACACCGACCGCCGTGCCTCCCGCCTCCAGCACGGCGTCGGCCACCGTGCCCATGACGCCGATGCCCGCCCCTCCGTAGACCAGCCCCACGTCGGCGGCCACCATGGCCGAAGCCAGTTCCCGGGCCAGGGCGTGGACGTCCTCGTCGTTGCCGGCCCTGGATCCGCAGAAGACCCCCAGGTGGCGCCCTCCTCCGACAGGTGCATCGTGCATGGGTGAAAGGTACCGGTGGCCGGTGGATCCTGCCCGTGGATTCCAGTTCGGTACCCTGTGGCCACCATGGCCGACCATTCGATGACCGAACGCCTCGAGGACCTCAGGACGCGCAAGGAGGCGGCGATCCACGCCGGCACCGAGAGGGCCGTCCAACGCCAGCACGACAAGGGGAAGATGCTGGCCCGGGAGCGCATAGACCACCTTCTGGATCCCGGTTCCTTCCACGAACTGGACATGCTGGCCCGGCACCGGGCGCACGAGAGCGGGATCGTGGAGCGGCCCTACACCGACGGGGTGATCACCGGCTGGGGCACGATCGACGGTCGCAAGGTCTTCCTCTACTCCCAGGACTTCACCGTGTTCGGTGGCGCCCTGGGCGAGGTGTTCGCAGAGAAGATCCACAAGGTCATGGACCTCGCCCTGAGCGTCGGAGCCCCGATGATCGGCCTCAACGACGGAGCGGGGGCCCGCATCCAGGAAGGCGTCGTGAGCCTCGACGGCTATGGCGGGATCTTCTGGCGCAACGTCCAGTCCTCGGGGGTGATTCCCCAGATCAGCGTCATCCTGGGCCCGTGCGCCGGCGGGGCCGTGTACAGCCCAGCCATGACCGACTTCATCTTCATGGTCCGCGAGAAGTCCCACATGTTCATCACCGGCCCGGATGTCGTCAAGACGGTCACCGGCGAGGACGTCACCCTGGAGGAACTGGGTGGTGCCGGCAGCCACTCCACCAAGTCGGGGGTGGCCACGTTCGTCTGCGATGACGAGAAGGCGGTACTCGATGAGGTGAGGGCCCTCCTCGCCCAGTTGCCATCCAACAACCTTGAACAGGCCCCGACCTTCCCGACCGATGATCCACCGGACCGTCTGTGTCCCGAGCTGGTGGACCTGATGCCGGAGAGCGCCAACCTCCCCTACGACATGCGGACGGTCATCGAGACCGTCCTGGACGACGGCGGGTTCCTCGAATACCACTCGGCCTGGGCCGCCAACATCGTCTGCGGCTTCGGGCGCCTCAACGGTCGGAGCGTCGGCGTCGTCGGCAACCAGCCGATGCACTTCGCCGGGGTACTCGACATCGGGGCCTCCGAGAAGGCAGCCAGGTTCGTACGCACCTGCGACGCCTTCAACGTGCCGCTGATCACCTTCGTCGACGTTCCCGGCTTCCTGCCCGGCGTGGACCAGGAGTACGGCGGGATAATCCGGCACGGTGCCAAGCTGCTGTACGCCTACTGCGAGGCGACGGTGCCGAGGATCCAGGTCATCACCCGGAAGGCCTATGGCGGTGCCTACGTGGTCATGGACTCCAAGTCCGTGGGCTCGGACCTCTCGCTGGCATGGCCTTCGGCCGAGCTGGCCGTGATGGGTCCACAGGGCGCCGTGGAGGTCGTCTTCCGGCGTGAGCTCCAGAGCGCAGCCGACCCGGAGGCCCGTCGGGCCGAGCTGGTCCAGGAGTACATGGAGAAGTTCGCCAACCCGTACGTGGCGGCCGAGAGGGGCTACGTGGACGACGTGATCGATCCAGCCGAGACCCGGGTGAAGTTGATCGCCGGTCTGGAGATGCTGGCCTCCAAGCACCAGGAGATCCCCCAGCGCAAGCACGGGAACGTGCCCCTCTAGGGGCGGGCATTCCAATGGTCCGCATCGTCGCCCAGGGAGCCACCGAGCAGGAACTGGCAGCGATCCTCGCCGCCTACGAGGTGCTCTGGCCGAAGCCTTCGGCGGCCGTGGAGGCTCCAACCGCACCTACCGCCTGGAGGTTCTCCGGACGGTGGTGGCACTCGGGTGGCCTCCGGACGCATCGGGGCTGAGCACCGACGGGCAGGCTCGATGCATACGGGCAGGTCCGGTTGCGGGCGTCAGGCGGTTGGGGTCGGCCAGTTCGGGCCTGCGGCGAGCGTCAGGTTCGGAAGGCGCTCCAGGTAGTCCTCCCGGCTGAGTTCGACGGCTCCCAGGCGAGCCAGGTGCGGGGTGCACCACTGCACGTCCACAAGCCGGTCAGCGCCATTGCCCAACAGGTCGGTGAGGCCGGCGAGGGCGACCTTGGAGGCGTCGGTCCGACGGTGGAACATGGACTCTCCGGCGAACAGCCCGCCAATGGCCACCCCGTAGAGCCCACCGGCGAGGCCATCGGCGTCCCAGGCCTCGACCGAGTGGGCCCAGCCGAGGCGGTGGAGTTCCACGTAGGCCGAGGAGATCCGTCCGTCGATCCAGCCGTGCTCCCGGGTCGGATCGGCGCAGGCCGCCACCACCTCGTCGAAGGCCGTGTCCACGCGAACCTCGAAGCGGGCCATGGACCGTCTCAGCGACCGACTGATCCTCATCCCACCCGGATCCAGGACGCCCCGGGGATCGGGGGACCACCAGGCCGTGGGCCCGCCGGCCTCCATGGGCATGGGGAACAGGCCACGTCGGTAGGCGGCCAGCAGGGTGCCGGGATCCACGTCGGCCCCGACGCCCACCACGCCATGCTCGTCGGCTGACCGGGCGGACGGGAAGGCCCAGGAACTGGCCGGTGGTTCCACGGGTGTGTGACGGCCCATCGGAGCGGTTCCGGACCGGGCGACGACCCCTGGGTCAGCCCAGTTCGATGGTGATGGAGCGGACCACGACGTCGCGGATCGGGCCACCGCCGTAGGGCGAGGTGTCGTCCAGCTCGTAGAGGTCCATCATCGCCTGCAGGACGGCGATGCCTGCCTCGTCGGCGTGGCCGAAGACCAGGTACGTGCCCTGGTTGTCCAGCAGCGATACCTCCGGGCCCGTGGCGAAGAAGAACTGGGCGCCCGAGCTGTCCGGTCCGGCCGACCGGGCCATGACCAGGTCGCCGGCCCTGTAGCTGAAGGGCCCACGCAGGCCACCGCTGGACAACTTGATGAACTGACCACCCTCGTCGGGGATGGTGTACCCGGGCCCCGGATCAGACCAGCTGTTGGTCGTCGGGGCGCCGCCCTGGATTATGGCGATGGTCGGATCGAAGCGGAAGAGGAGGGTCTCGTCGTAGTACCCGTACCTGGTGAGGACCACGAAGTTGTTGACGGTCTCCGGGGTCCGGGAAATGTCCAGGGCCACCCGGATCTCCCCCTCGGTGGTGTAGAACACCGCCGTGTAGGTGACACCGGACCGGAGGCACCAGGTGGGACGTGAGTCGAAGGCCAACCGTGGGGTACCCGACCCGTCCGGGGCAGGGCAGTCCTCCGGTATCGGCAGGGTCGGTGCCGGAGCGCTGGAGCCGCCGCCGGAACCGGCCACCACCACGAATATCAGGCTGCCGACCATCATGAAGGCCAGCAGGCCCGCCACGATCCGCGTCGCCGGCGAGAATCGGGCGGCGGCTGACGGCGGGGCGGGACGACGGGATTTGGTGGCCATGGGGCGGCACCCTACCGAGGGCCGTAGGTCGACCGGAATACAGCGCTCCGCCCATCGGTAATACCGCCCGGTGCACCGGAGCCTCGCCGGTATCGTTGTGCCCCGTGGCCCTCATAGTCCAGAAATTCGGCGGCACCTCGGTCGCAGATGCGGAGCGCATGCGCGAGGTGGCCGATCACGTCGCCCGCACCGTCCGGCGCGGCAACCAGGTCGTGCTCATCGTGTCGGCCATGGGCAAGGAGACCGACGAGCTGTTGCGCCTTGCTGGTGAGGTCTCGACCGTCTTGCCGGGTCGCGAGATGGACATGCTCATTACGGCCGGTGAACGCAAGGCCATGGCCCTGTTGTGCCTGGCCCTCCACAACGTCGGAATCGACTCCGAGTCGTTCACCGGTAGCCAGGCCGGCTTCCTGACCGACGCCAACCACCGGAACGCCAAGATCCTGGAAGTCAGGCCCGACCGGGTCCGGGCCTCCCTGGAAGCGGGAAGGGTCCCGGTGGTCGGAGGATCCCAGGGGGTCTCGACGGAGAACGACGTGACCTTCCTGGGGCGCGGGGGGTCGGACACGACGGCTGTGGCGATAGCCCATGCCCTCGGCGCAGACTGCTGTGAGCTCTACACGGACGTCACCGGCGTCTTCACCACCGATCCACGGTTGGTGCCGACCGCCCGGCGCATGCCCACGGTCTCGTTCGACGAATTGTTGGAGATGACGGCCACCGGATGTCCGAAACCGGCCATGCGATCCGTCGAGTACGCCCGTACCCACGGGGTGAGGCTGCATGTCCGTTCTGCCTTCACCTGGCAGGAGGGGACGTGGGTCGATGAGGAGGAAACCGATATGGAACAGGCAATCGTCTCGGCGGTCACACACGACACGTCCGAGGCCAAGATGACGATCGCCGGTGTCCCCGACCGGCCGGGTATCGCCGCCCGGGTCTTCCGGGCACTTGCCGACCTCGACGTGAACGTGGACATGATCGTCCAGAACGTGTCGGACCACGGGGTGACGGACATCTCCTTCACCGTCCCGCACGCGGACCTGGCGCGCACCGTTGAGTTGGCCGAACGGCTCGCCACCGAGATCGGGGCGGCGGGGGTCTCCTCCGACGACACGATCGCCAGGGTGAGCGTCATAGGTGCGGGGATGCGCTCGAACCCCGGTGTCGCGGCGACCATGTTCGAGACCCTCTCGGCATGTGGCGTGAACATCCGGATGATCTCCACCTCGGCGATCCGGGTGAGCTGCGTGGTCGACGGTGACCAGGTCGAGGAGGCCGTTCGGGCGCTCCACGACGCCTTCGGGCTGGCCGGAACCTGAACCGCGAGGTGCGGTTCCGTGGACCGGGACGGGTCGGCTCAGCCACGGCTGTGGTCCTGGCGACCTGCCTCCTGGCGGCTGCCTGCGGGTCGACCGACGGGGGACGGGATTCGGCAGCGGAGGTAGCGACCACGACGATCCTGGAGGTGGCCACCACGACGGTCACGCCTGCCGGCGCCAGGGACGGCTTCGTTGCAGGGGTGGCTGACTCCGCCCCGATCCTGGGCGGCCTGACCGACCACGATCTGGGTTGTGTGGCCGACCGCCTCCTGGAGGAACTGGAACCGGCGGAGGTGGTGGCCCTGACCCGCAACGGTCCGCGACCGGACCAGTCGGCGTTGGCGGTTCGGGCACTGCGTGACTGCGACCTGGTCATCCAGGTCGTGACCATCGGGCTGCGGGATGCGATCCAGGCTGATCCGGATTCCCTGCCCATCGATGCCACCTGCCTGCTGGAGGGAGTCGATCCCGACGACCTGGCTCCCTATCTGGAGGCACGCTTCGCCCTCGGCTTCGTGGCCTTCGAGGACTCCGAGGCCATCGACCTGCTGGCCGGGACGCCGATACTCGCCAACACGATGCGGTGCTCCACGATGGCTGCGTTCGGGATGGTGGATGCCGATACCCCGGCCGTGTGCCTCGAGCTCTCCCAGCGGCTCGGCGAGATGATGGCTGGGCTCATGGAGACCGGTGGGGCCGATGGGGGTCCGGATCCGATGCTCCTGGCCAGCGTCTTCGGGGTCACCAACGAGATCTTCGCCTGGTTGGCCGACGAGGTTCCCCCGGAGCTGGAGGCCGATGCGATCCTGGTGCGGGACACCATGGCGCGTGTGGGGGAGCTGATGGTCGAGGGCCTGGCCAGGCCCGACCTGGACACCGACGACCCGGATGAGGTCATGGTCGCCTTCCTGGGCGTGATGACCCGTATCTCCGCCGAGTTGTCAGGGGTGGAGGGCGACCTGGCTGCCGCCACCAGCCGGTTGAGGGCCCACCTGGTCGAGACCTGTGGTGAGTCCTCCTCGATGCTGTTCGAGCTGCTCGGCGGGGTCGGAGCCACCTCCTGATGGGACTACCCGGTAGGTCCCGTCACGTCGCCCGGTGGGCGGCATCGGTGGCTGTCCTGATGGTTGCCGCGGCGTGTGGTGGGGCCATGGAGGCGGTGCCACCATCGACCACGATCGGCCAGGTCCAATTGGCGGCGGGTTCCACGACTGCGGCCGTGTCCCTCCCGACGACCACCGTGTCCGTTTCGACCACCGTGCCCGTCCCGACGACCGCCGTGCCCGTGCCGACGACGACCCTGGCCGGCGGGCCGATACCGGATGCGGCGACCGGCTTCTGTGCGAGCCTGGCGGTGGTGTCCGGTGAGCTCGTGCTGGAGGTCGAATCCGTCGTGGCCGCCGACGGGACGCTCGACGCACGCAGCCACCACGCACTCCTGCTGGCTACCCGGAACCTCCTGGCGTGGACCAGCAACCGCGTGCCGCCAGCCATGTCGTCCGACCTGCGACTCCTCACCGGGGTCTACGCCGACCTGGGAGTCCAACTGGACCGGCTGGATCCCGAGACGGTGACCATGCCCCGCATCCAGGCCCTCGTATTCAGCTACATCTTCGACTCGGCTGACGTGAACGCCGCTGATCTGGACCTCTCGGCCAGGCGTCTCTCTGCCTTCGTTGCCGGCTCCTGCGGCGGCGGCTATCCGCTGATGGCGTCGCTCGCCGACCTCTTCGCTGAGGTACCGGAAGGCTGATCCGGAGAGCGGCCGGCACCGATGTATACCGGGGCTACCGCTGAGCGGAACGTCGGTAGCCTTCGGCCCATGGACATTGCGGTAGTGGGCGCCACCGGTCAGGTGGGAGGGGTCATGAGGGCCATCCTCCACGAACGTTCCTTCCCCGTTGGGAACATCCGCTTCTTCGCTTCGGCCCGCTCCGCCGGAACCACGCTGGAGTGGGCTGGTCGCGACGTGGTGGTGGAGGACACCGCCACGGCCGACTGGGCGGGAATCGGCATCGCCCTGCTCAGCGCCGGCAGGACCGCCTCCATGGAGTACGCCCCGAAGATCGTCGCCGCCGGCGCAACGGTCATCGACAATTCGTCCGGCTGGCGGATGGACCCCGACGTTCCCCTGGTGGTGCCCGAGGTCAACGCAGCCGCCCTTGACGACATCCCCCTGGGCATCGTCGCCAACCCCAACTGCACGACCATGGTGGCCATGCCGGTCCTGGCCCCGCTGCATGCCGAAGCGGGGTTGCGGTCCCTGACCATCGCCACCTACCAGGCTGTATCCGGCGCCGGCCTGGCCGGCGTGGACGAGTTGGCCAGCCAGGTGGCTTCCGTGCTCGGGAACGCGAAGGACCTGACCTACGACGGACGGGCGGTGGACTTTCCAGAGCCATCCTCGTTCCCGCGGACGATCGCCTTCAACGTCGTGTCCCAGGCCGGGTCCTTCGTGGATGACGGCCTGGGCGAGACCGACGAGGAACAGAAGCTCCGCAACGAGAGTCGCAAGATCCTGGGCATCCCCGACCTGAAGGTGTCGGGAACCTGTGTACGGGTTCCGGTCTTCACCGGGCATTCGCTGGTGGTCCACGCCGACTTCGAACGGACAATCAGCCCGGAGCGCGCCTCAGAGCTCCTGGCCGGGGCACCGGGAGTCCGGCTGGCCGACGTTCCCACACCGCTGGACTCCGCCGGATTGGACCCCACGATCGTTGGTCGGATCCGCCGCGACGAGACCCTCGAGAACGGTCTGGCCATGTTCCTCTCGGGGGACAACCTCCGGAAGGGTGCTGCGTTGAACACCATCCAGATCGCCGAGGAACTGCTGCGTCGCCGGGCCTGAGGCCCACCCCACCCGGTCGGGTAGCGGCTAGGGAGGATCCGTCACGTAGCGGGCCATCGCCTCGTCCATGGAGAGGTCCAACTGGTTGGCCAGGCTGGCCAGCCACGCCAGGACGTCGCCCAACTCGTGGAGCTGCTCCTCCGGGGTCCCCTTGCGGGTGGCCTGGGCCAGCTCGCCCAACTCCTCGCAGAGCCACGCCACGGTGGCTGGTATCCCACGCTCCCGATCGGCGGCTCCGTAGAGGTCCTCCATGAGCCGCTGTACCTCTGCCAGTTCCATGCCGCGGACCGTACCGGCCCACGACGGGCGACCGTGACGGAGCATCCACGCCTCGCGCGCCTGTTCGGTCCACACTCGTCGCCGTGCTCACCGACCACGAGGCGACCCACGTCATGCGTGCCCTGGATGCCCTCGACGAGCTGGAGGCGGCTGCGGTCAAGCTGGTGAGGGCCGAGCTGGCCTGTGGCCCTGCAATAGACGGCCTCATCGCCGATCCGCTCACCGCAGGTACCCGCCTGGACGTGCTGTGCCTGGTCGACACCATCGCAGCCGACCTCCTTGCCGCCATGGGTCGCGCTGACACCGTCCGACGCCTGGTCGACGAGGCGCCCGCAGGTGGAGCCCGTGATGCCCTGGTCGAGTACCTGGCGGGTCAGGGCAGCACCTGAACGCGGTCCCACCCCGGGGCGGGTCAGGAGTCGGAGGGTGCGGGGCGGGCCAGACCGTCAACGGCCTCAGCCAACGCCAGCTTCAGGAGCCCGGAGGGTGGAAGCAGGAGCTTGCGATCGCGGCTTCCACCACCCACGACGATCCGGTCACGGGCCATGACCGCGGCGTCGATCCAGACGGGGAGCGGGGCGGGTAGGCCGAACGGCGTCACCCCTCCGATCGTCATGCCGGTCACAAGCGCGGTCTCCTCGGCCCCGGCAAAGGAGGCCTTCCGGGTATCCAGCCGTTTCCGGACGGTGCCGTTGACGTCCAGCCGGTGGGTGGCGAGCACCATGCAGAGGGCGAACGGCCGGTCCTGGCCGGGTCTCGGCTTTCCGGCGACCAGGATGGCGTTGGCGGAGTCGGAGGGGTCGATTCCGTAGGCGGCGCAGAAGTCGGCGGTATCGGCCAGGTCAGGGTCGCACGGCATCACCTCATGGTCCACCCCCAGAAGGGCCAGCATGGCCAGCACCGGGTCGATGGCACTGCCTGGTTCAGTCGGTGGAGCGGTCACGACTGCCTCGGTGGCACAGGGTCGACCTCGCGGGCCGGACCGGTCAGCCCGTAGGCGACTGCGGCGACCACGAGCGCCCCGCCGATGAAGGTGGGCGTCGGCGGTACCTCGTCGAACCACAGCCAGACCCATAGCGAGGCTGTCACCGTCTCCACCGGGGTGAACATGGAGACCTCGGCGGCCGGCGCGTGCCGGGTGGCGGTCGACATGCACAGCCTTGCCACCGGGCCGAACAGCCCTCCCATGAGCAGCGTCGCGAAGAAGGCCCGTCGGTCCACGAGGGCGAGGTCGGCCGGCCACGCGGTGAGCAGGGCGGTCATCGTGGCGGCCATGGCCACCACCAGGGTTCGGGGCAGGTCCGGGTAGCGCCGCCAGATGACCAGGTTCACGCTGAACCCGATGATGGCCACGAGGGCCATGAGGTCGCCGCCGACGCCGCCGCCGGACATGGAGCCGCCCACGATCACGGTGATGCCGCCCACGGTGCATGCGATGGCCCGCCATGTACGGCCGGAGGTCCGTTCGTGCAGGGCGATCCGGGCCAGGACGGCGGCGAAGATCGGACCGGCGGCGATGATGGCGACCACGTTGGACACGCTGGTGAGCGTCACGGCGGTGAGGAATGACGTGGTGCCTATCGCCGACACGATGCCGGTCGTCAGCAGCTGGCGTCGCCAGAGAATTGCCTCGACCAGGACCCGACGCCCAAGAGACCGCGTGGCCATCGACCATGCCACCGGCGTGGAGAAGAGGCCGACCATGAAGGCAATGGTCCAACCGTCGATCTCCGAGTCCCGCTCGGCCACCCGTATGAGCAGCGAGTCGGTGGAGACCAGGAACATCCCGGTGAAGGCCAGGAGAAGTCCGAGTTGGCGTCCGGAGCGTGGGATCGCGTCAAGGGGGCGGATGGCCATCGCCGGACACTAGTTGTGGAGGCTGGCAGGATGACCGGACGGAGCCCGGGACCGGAGGGTTGGTATGAGTCGTCCGAACATCTTGTTCATCACCCTCGACCAGTGGCGAGGCGACTGCCTCGGGGCTGCGGGACATCCGGTGGTGGAGACCCCCAACCTGGACCGCCTGGCCGCCGAGGGCGTCCGGTTCACATCCCACTACGCCCAGTCCGCCCCGTGCGGGCCTAGTCGGGCCAGCCTCCTGACGGGCACCTACCAGCACGTCCACCGGTCGGTCCAGAACGGCACGCCGTTGGACGCCCGGTTCACGAACGTGGCACTGGAGGCCCGTGCCGCCGGCTACGACCCGCTGCTGTTCGGCCACACCGACACCAGCGTGGACCCTCGGACGGTCTCCGACGACGACCCCCGACTGGAGGACTACGAGGGCCCGTTGCCCGGTTTCCGGGTGGTGCTGGACCTACCCGAGGACCGGGGTGCCTGGTACCGGTGGTTGGAGGAGCGGGGGCACGACATCTCAGACCCGGACCGGTTCCTGCGCCCGCGGACTGACATGGCCACACCGGTGGGGCGGGGGGCCAGTTGGCCTCCCCCACCGTTCGCCGCCGACGAGACCGAGACGGCCTTTCTGGTCGGCGAGGTGATCGACGAGTTGGAACGCCTTGAGGGCGATGGCCGGCCCTGGTTCGTACACGCCTCGATCTACCGGCCGCACCCACCGTTCGTGGTTCCTGAGCCGTACAACGACATGGTGGATCCGGCGTCGGTATCCGAGCCGATCGTCGACGAAGCGGTTGCCGAGCACCCGTTCCTGGCTGCCGCCAGGTCGTGGCGCCACACACGACAACCGCTCGACCCCGGCGACCTCCGGCAGCTGCGTGCCACCTACTACGGGATGATGGCCGAGGTGGACGCCCAGGTTGGCCGGCTGCTGGGGGCCCTGGATGACCTGGGGGCGGCTGACGACACGATCGTGGTGGTCACCTCCGACCACGGCGAGATGCTGGGCGACCACGGCCTCATGAACAAGCTGGGCTTCTTCGACCAGGCATTCCACATCCCCCTGATCCTCCGCTACCCGCCCGTGACGGGAGGGTCCGCTGCGACCGGTGCGGTGGTAGAAGCCTTCACCGAGAACGTGGACGTGATGCCGACGTTGTTGGACCTGGCTGGCGTCGAGGTGCCACGCCAGTGCCAGGGCAGGTCGCTCCGGCCCTGGCTGGAGGGCACCGTTCCCGACGGCTGGCGGACAGCGGTGCACTGGGAGTTCGACTTCCGCCTCTTCGCGGGCGCCGTCGACCTGCCGGGCCACCTCTGCAACCTGGCGGTGCACAGGGACCGGCGCGGCAAGTACGTGCACTTTGCCGGCTGGCCGGCGGTCTTCTACGACCTGGAGGACGACCCGGCAGAGCAGCGCCCCCTCGACGCACACCCCGCCATGGCCGAATACGCGGCCTCCCTCCTGGACTGGCGGATGGCCACTGACGATCAGGTCCTGGCAGACCACGTGGCCCTGCCCGGCGGCATGGTGGTGCTCGATGCGTAGGTCGGCGTAGCGGCGGTGTCGCCCCCGGTCATGCTGCTGCGACGGTGGTCACGTGTGACCAGAGTCGCCGTCTCGGAGGGTCCGCGTGGCGCCAGAATATGCCCACGGCCGAACCGGTCGGTGGGTTCCCTCCAGGTAATCCACCGCCTCCGGCCAGACACGCAGACCAGTTGGCCCGGGAGTCCCCGGAAGCTCCGGCTGGAGCCCTTCAGACAGGAATCCACATGCGATTCAGCACCCGTTCCATCCACAGCCTCCGTCACCCACAGGACGACGTCTACCGGGCCGTCTCCACGGAGGTGGGCCCCGGCTTCGCCATGGGATCCAGCGATTACGTGCTTCGCACCGTTCTCAAGGGAGCACGTCAGATCGCCGCAGACCAGCGCCTCCCCGTGGACCCGGTCGCCAAGGGCGCCGGCTCGGAGCCCGAGCTGGACCTGGTCGCCTAGGCGACCCTCCTCCGGTACCCGACGGTGCCGGACCAGAACTTCGACGGACCCGGGGCCCCGCCCCGGGTCCGTCGCGTTCGTGTAGCCGGGCCTTGTGGGTGGCAGGGCGACGCGGCTAGGCATGGCGGGCCCGCCACGGGGATCGTGTGCAGGCACCTCGCCTCCTGTAGGCGTCGGGAATCGGAGGGGAGCGGGACATGACCGGTAGGCACGAGGCCGCCCAGCCCGATGGCCGCCCGCGCTTCGATCTGGCGGACGCCTACGCCGTCGAGACACCGGATGACAACCGTGGCCTCTACGCCCGCTGGGCCTCCACCTACGAGTCGGGGTTCATCGCCGACAACGGGTACGTGTACCACCTCGGCGTGGCCGGGGCCTTCGCCGAAGCGGCGACCGTCGACGATGGCCCCGTGCTGGACGTGGGATGCGGCACAGGCCTGGTGGGTGAAGCATTGCGGTCCTTCGGGCCGTGGGTCGTGGACGGCCTGGACCTGTCGTCCGAGATGCTCGACGAGGCCCGTGCCAAGTCCACCGGAGACGGAAGCCCCGTCTACGGCGACCTCCACGTCGGGGACCTGACGGCCACCCTCGATCTCGCTACCGGCGGGTACGGGGCGGTGGTCAGCTGCGGGACCTTCACACACGGGCATGTCGGACCGGGTGCGTTCGACGAACTCCACCGCATCGCCCGCCCGGGTGCCCTCTTTGCCATCGGGATCAACCCCGAGCACTTCACGAACCTCGGCTTCACCGCCCGGTTCGCCTCGGACGTGGCGGCCGGTCGGATCACCGAACCGGTCGTCCACCGGGTGCAGACGTATGCGTCGGGTGACCACGTCGGGCAGGTCTCCCCGGTGGTCGTCTTCCGGACGCTCTGCTGACGCCCGGGATCAGGCCCGGCTCAGCTCATGGCGCACGACATGTCTGCACCGCAGCACATCGGCGACTTGATCTTGCCGTGGTCGTTGGGGCACTTCGATACCTGCACGGTCGAGCCGTCGTCCCTGGTGAGGGTGGCGTCTACCAGCGGGGCGTCACACGCTCCGCAGGTGGCGTTCACTGACATCCCGCAGGACGCACATTCGTAGGTGGCCATAGTGGGTTCCTCCCGTGGAACGATCGGAGTGGAGCCTGACACAAAGGCCAACTGGACCCGGTGCCGGGAAGGGCCGCCTCCCGTCGCCCGAGACCATCGGCAAACTTCCAGAGGTGCCGGACCCCCCGAACGGAGGCCTAGTCGCCTCCGACAGGGCGGGTGTGGGCTCCCTGGAGCGTGGCATCGAGGGCTACCGTCGGGTCGTGGCCGATGGTTGGTTGCGCCCAATCCAACGCCAAGCAACCAACCATCTCCCAGGAGGCATCTGATGTCGATCACCGACGGCCACGAGCTGATCTCGCCGCAGGCCTACGGGGAGCACGGCGTACCGCACGACCTCTGGACTCGTCTGCGGGCCGAGTCGCCAGTTCATCGATGCGAACCGGGGATGTTCGAGCCCTTCTGGGCGATCACCAAGCACGCGGACATCAGTGAGATTTCCCGACATCCCGAGCGCTTCCTCTCCGAGCCCGGCATCACTGTGCTCTCCGGGGGTCAACAGGACGCGTTGGAGAGCAGTGCGTTCAACTCCATGCGCGTCATCATCCAGATGGATCCGCCCGAACATCGCGATGTACGAAAGGTCGCGAGCCACATCTTCACGCCACGCGCGATCCGAGCCCTCGATGCCGACATCGATCGCAGCGCACGCGAGGTCGTGGACCGGCTGGCGGGCGAGAGTGGCGAAGGGGAGTGCGAGTTCGCAAGCGATGTCGCCGCCGCCCACCCACTTCGCATCCTGTCCAACATGCTCGGCGTGCCCCGCGAGCAGGAGTCCGACATCCTGCGCCTCACCAACGAACTGTTCGCTCTCGATGACCCCGACCTCCAGCGCGAGGGCGGTGATCGACAACAAGCGATCATGGACCTGGGGATGGAGCTCTACGCGCTGTTCGACAGCATCATCCAGGACCGCCGAGCCAATCCGACCAGTGACCTCGCGAGCGTGCTGGCGAACGCGACGATCGACGGTGAACCGCTCGGGCCGATGGAGACCATCGGCTACTACCTGATCGTCTTCAGCGCCGGCCACGACACCACCAAGAACGCGCTGGTCGGGGGGATGCGCACCTTTCTCGAATACCCCGACGAGTTCCGCAAGCTGCAAGATCATCCTGAACTCGTGGAGTCCGCCGTCGAGGAGGTCGTTCGATGGACGTCGCCCGTCAACTACATGAAACGAACCGCGGCGGTTGACACTGTGATCCGTGGGCAGGAGATCGCCAAGGGCGACAGCGTGGTGCTGTTCTATGCGTCGGCCAACCGTGACGAAGATGTCTTCGACGATCCGTTCGGCTTCCGCATCGACCGCGACCCGAACCGGCATCTCGGGTTCGGAATCGGTGAGCACTTCTGCCTCGGCGCGCACATGGCCAGACGCTCACAACGCGCCCTGCTGCTCGAGTTGGCCCAACGGCTGGAGTGGGCGGAACTCGCAGGCGAGCCGGAGCAGATCCACTCGTCCTTCGTGGTTGGCCTGAAGCCCCTGCCGATGCGTTACCGGATCCGGCCTGCCGCACTCTGACGGGCAACGGCGACTAGCCGAATTGGCGCCCACCAACAGGGAAGCAGGTTCCGTGGAGCAGCGCTCACACGGTTCCGGGTCGAGGGTATGGAATCAGATGGCCTGTCCTGGGGGGGCGTGCCAGGGGGGATTTTGGCAGTCCTGCTGGTTGGCCCGTAGCGTGGACGGCGTGGACCGAGCACTCACCCGCTTCCAGGGGTCGATGCTGGTCCTGATTGCGGGGACCATCTTCAGTTTCGGACCGCTGACCTTCCGCGCTCTGCTGGAGGCCGACGCCTGGCAGTACCTGTTCTACCGGAGCTTCTCGGCCGCTGTGGTCGCCACGCTGACCATCATGGTTCTCGGTCGGAATCCGATCCGTTCGATCGTCGAAGCGGGCCCTTGGCAGGCGGTGGCCGGCCTGGCTCTAGGAAGCTGCTTTGTCCTGTTCATCCTGTCGCTCAGCCGGGCCACCGCTGCGTTCGTCCTGTTGTTGCAGTGCACCAGCCCGTTCGTCGCGGCGATCCTTGGTCGTGTGTTCCTCCGGGAGAGGGTCCGACGGGACACGGTGGCAGCCATGCTCGTGGCGTCGATCGGTGTGGCGATCATGGTGGGAGGAGGGCTTGATGGCGGTGATCGCCTCGGGATCCTGTTCTCTCTCCTGCTTCCGGTCTGCCTGGGCGGATACACGGTCCTGATCCGTAGTTCCCCGGCCCGGGACCCGGGGGTTCCGACTGTGATCGCGGGCTTCATGGTCGCCTTGGTGGCCGGCCTGGTGTCACTGGTTGGACCGGGCCTCGACCTGCCGATCCGGGACGTGGCTATGGGTTGTATCGCCGGGGGACTACTGATCGGCCTGGGCACACCGGTGTTCAACTACGCCCATCGGTTCGTGCCCCCGGCGGAGACCTCTTTGCTCCTGATCTCCGAGATCGTGCTGGCGCCGCTCTGGTTGTGGGCCTGGCCCGGCGAGGTTCCGGCGACCAGCACCCTGGTCGGGGGCGGGGTGGCTCTGTCCGCCGTGGCATGGCTGACCGTCCGGTCTGCGCCCCGGGGAGGTTCTACTCGCCTCCGATGGTCGCATGGCCTCCACGCCGGCGCGGTAGTCGCCGAGCCTGATCACCCCGACCGGTAGCGTCAGGATCGTGCGAGCACCGGAGTCGATCCCGCTCCGTTGAGTGGTACGCCCCCCGGCGCAGGTGCCCGGATACATAGGCCTCCCGATTGAACGAGGGGCAGCACTCCTCCGACAGGAGGGATATCAGTGGGGCGATCCGGGTTTGATGTAGGCGGTACGTGTCCGGGTGAAGAATTCCTGGGCGGTGTCTCCTTGTTCGCGTGCCGCGTGGCCCGACGAGTTCTTCTCGCCACCGAACGGGGCATGGATCTCCGAACCGGTGGTCGGGCCGTTCACCTTGATGAGGCCTGCCTGCAGTTCATGGACGGCCCGGTCGATCTTCCACATGTCGTTGGTGAACACCGAGGCTGATAGGCCGAACTCTGTGTCGTTGGCCATAGCGAAGGCCTCGTCCTCGGTGTCGACCTTCAACACCGTGCTGACCGGACCGAAGACCTCCTCGTTGGTGATCGTGAGATCGGTGGTTCCAACGAACAGGGTCGGTGGGTAGAAGCAGGGGCCATCCGGCGTTTGGGAGTTGACGGCGACTGCTACGGCCCCCTCGGCCTCGGCCTGCGCCACAGCATCAGCCACCTCTTTGTGGGCGCCGGGTGACACCAGCGGGCCGATACCCACATCGGCGTCCTGGCCGTCACCCACTACAAGACTCTCGACGCGGTCGACCAGTCGGTCGACCAATTCGTCGTGGATGTTCCCCACCGCAATTATCCGTCGGGTAGCCGTGCACTTTTGGCCAGTGGAACCCATGGCGCCGCTGACCGCGGCGGCGACCGCCATATCGAGGTCCGCGTCTTCGAAAATGATGCACGGGTTGTGCCCGCCCAGTTCCAACTGAACGCGGCCGTTTCGGGCTGTGACAACATCACGGATGCCCTGACCCACGCCCACCGACCCGGTGAACGTGACCCCATCGACCCGGTCGTCGGCCACAATCGCCCCGCCCATTGATCCGGGTCCGAGAACCAGATTCAACACACCGTCCGGTATGCCGGCGTCGGCGAACAAGCGAGCAATGGCGACTGATAGCAGTGGCGTGTTGCTGGCCGGCTTCCACACCACAGTGTTTCCGGAAGCCAGAGCCGGGGCGATCTTCCATGCCGGTATGAGGATCGGAAAGTTCCACGGGGTAATGACCCCGACCACGCCCAGCGGGACTCTCACGGTACGGATGGTCTCGCCCGGATTGTTGCTCGGAAAGATCCGTTCGGTTGAAGTCTTGGCCAGTCCCGCCTGATAGCGAAACGTTTCGGCTGAGACCAACGCCTCGCCGCGGGATTCTGCCAGCGTCTTGCCCTCCTCCATGGTGCACAGCAGAGCCAGATCTTCAGCTCGCTCGTCGAACAGCACCGCGGCCCGCTCCATTACCCGTGCACGGCTCCCGAAGCCTGCACCCCGCCACGTGGCCTGAGCGTTGACAGCCGCGGTTACAGCGTCGCCCGCCGTTGTAGCGTCACCGAGGGGATACTCCCCAACCGGCTCGTCAGGCCGGGCCGGGTTGTCGCTGATCCCGGTGCCGCCCGGAGCATCGGTGCTCCAGTCGCCACCGATGAGGTGGGCGCCGATGGGAGTGATAAGCGACATGCGGGCAGCGTATCGACGGAGCCCAACCCCGTCACCGTCCCTGGCCTAGAGGTTCAGAGCAAACCGGTGATCGGTTGCAGCGTCCGCAAATCGGCATGCATCGCTATGAGTGGCCCGACGATCCGGGGGTCGAGTTCCACATCTCCCATGGCGACCGCATCCGGCTCCTGCGCGCGTGCGGGTTCGAGGTCGAGAACCTCATCGAACTTCAACCACCTGACGGCGCCGAAGAAGCCCGCTATCCATTCGCAAGCCTTGACTGGGCGAGACAATGGCCGATCGAAGAAGCGTGGATTGTCCGCAAGACGGGTTGACCAAGGTGTCCGTGGGAAGCACCGCCGCGATCTACGTCTTGGGCTAACTGCAGGAGCCTCAACGGATGCCACCGAACTGCATGTGTGAGGTCTCATTTGTGGTCGCGAGCACCACTTCACCTCGAGGCGAGTCAATCGTGACGGATAGTGCCGGTGGCCCTGCAGACACCGCGATGTCGAGATCGATGGCGCGCAGGGCGCCTGCGAGATCATCGGCGTCGGGCGTCGTGATGGCCAACGTCTTGAATTCACCCCCGACGGGATTGGTGTCTTTCGGATTGGCGCACTCGAGCCAATCGATGAAAAACGGCATACGCCCACCGTGCGGACTCCCGATGGGGAACAACAGATCCCAGCCGAGGACTTCACCCGATTCCGTCTTGCGCTGGGTGCGATTGGGACCCTGAGTCGATACGCCAGCCGATTCCAGTGCCTGGGCAATGGCGTTGAGATCGCCTTCGGCCGCCCAGGTGACCATGCCACCGCTCGTCAAGTTGGCGAACTGTGCGCCAGCGTTACCTTCCTGGGACTGCGCCGGGTCGGGTCCGATGATCTCGAGATAGGTGGAGCCGAGGGACAGAAGCGCGTTGCGTGTGCCGAGATCCACATGCTCTCCGCCGTAAGCGGCTGGTACCCCGAACGTGTCCGCCGCCCATTCCATGCCTTCGTCTAGCGATGCCACGGCGTACATGAAGTGATCGATCCGCGTGGTCAGGATGTGTCCCCCTTGTTTTGGCGCCGGACCATGACTTCAACGTAATCCTCAACTTCCCCACGATTGAGTTCTCATCTTTCAACACCCACCCCACCCGCCGGGGATGGCACCGTCTGACATACCAGCACCGACCACAACTGGCGTTTGGAGGGGGCCGCACCTACGAGCGGGGTGCGGGGGTCGCCCTGTCGGCCGGGTGGCAAACTCAGCCCATGGTGGCCTGCCTGACGCTTGAGACCGAAAGGCTTGTTCTGCGCCCGTTCAGGGACGACGACCTGGCCGACTACTTCGCGATACAGGACAGGCCCGAGGTTCGGGCTGCGCTGCGGATCCCGGACGGGGCAGGGTTGCCCGAGGCGTTCAACGCGATGGCTGCCTGGCTTGGTCAGTGGGAGTTGCGGGGCACTGGACATTGGGCACTTGAGGAGAAGGATTCTGGGCGATTTGTCGGAAGCGCTGGGTTGAACCGGCCCGAACATCACGACCGGCCGGGTGTCGAGGTTGGTTGGACGCTCCACCCCAGCCAGTGGGGGCGTGGCTATGCGACAGAGGCGGGGGCGGCGGTCCGCTACGGGTTCGAGGAACTCGGCGAGGAACGACTTTTCAGTTGCATCGTGCCTGACAACCACCGGTCACAGGCAGTGGCCCGGCGGCTCGGGTTCGAACTGATCGAGGAAAGGGTCATTTCGTTTTTGCCGGAGGAATCCGAGGTGCATGGCATCTGGGCCTTAGATAGGGATACTGCAGACTTCAGCCGTTGAGCAGCGTCTGAACTGGTTTGGGCCGATGGACCGGGAACCTGGGTTGAGTGTTTATGGGTACGCCCCCCAGGGCGGGCCCATAACCCCGGAACGGGCCTATGGCCGCACGTCCCGGTACCACCTGTAGTCCCAGACAGGGGCGCCGAGTCAGGTCCTGGGGCGCCGCCCAGAGAGGGTCACGGCCGCACCTCGTCTCCCGGTGCACATCGCTTAGGGGCCGTCGGCGTCGACGTAGTGCCGGGGTGTTTCATCGCAGGGAGGAAGAGGACGAGTGCCAAGGCAGCCCAACCCACGGCGTCGAAATCCCAGATGAACCAGATAGCGGGGAAGGAGCTGAGGAACACGATGGGGAGTCGGGATCGGAATCGCGCGACCTTCGGGGCCGGGTCCGGTGTCTCGTCCACGCTGTAATCGTATGACCAGAGACGAACAGTTGGTCGTCCATCGCCGACTTGCGGAGTTAGATGGCGGCGCTAGTGAGAGGGACACCGACGACTCCGACAACCGGAGTCACGCCAGACAGGAGAGAGACTGCCAAGCCTTGGTCGAGCGGGGGTGGGCAGCCAACCCCCGCTTCTCTTCGATCTGCACGGTGACGGGCTGGCCTAGGTCAAGGAGTAGTTCTGGCCGACCATGTTCGGCCCGTCCGATACGAACTAAACACCTACCCACGGCTCGCGCCGCCAAGCCCGCAACTGTCAACAGAAGCGGGGCAGCCTCACGACCAGGAAGAAAGATGTGAATCACAAGCCGACAACCGTGCTCGATCGACTCGGTGCTCTACGGGGCCTGCTCACTATCAGCGACGATGATTTCAATGCCTACATGCGGTCCTACGACGAGTTGTTCGTCGACTCACCCGAAAACACCAAGGCAGACCACGACAACGGTGTTCCGCTGAAGGGGTATCCGCAGGGCAGCAGTGACGAACTCCAGGAGCTTTACAAGGTCATTCATCTACTCTGCACGCTCGGCTCGGTTGAAAAGATGTACATGCCGCCCGAGATCGATCCGGAACAATCAGTGCTCCAGAATCAGATCCTGTTCGAGCGGATCGTTGCCAACGATCTCAAGTTGGGCAAAGGCGACAAAGTGCTCGACCTGGGGTGTGGCTGCGGCGCCGTCGCCGAGCACATCGCTGAGCTCACCGGGGCGACGCCCTACGGCATCAACCTTGACGGGTCTCAGATCGAGAAGTCCTGGAAGAACCCGAACCTTTCGAGTTCCAACTTCACCATCGGCGACTTCAACAAACCACTTGAATTCGATGACGGAGCGTTCGACGCTGTCTACGCCATCCAGCCGATGACCTATGTCAGCGATCATGAATTCACCTTCAAGGAAGTGTTTCGCGTCCTGAGACCAGGAGGGATGTTCGTCATCAATGACGTCGCGGCGCTTGACGCCTACGACCGCGAAAACGAACACCAGAAGACCCTGATTCAGCACACCCGCGAGCTGACCGTGTTCGGAGGGTTCTGGCACTACGAATACTGGGAAGATTCCTACAGGAACGCCGGTTTCAATCTGATCTCCTCCCTGGGGCGACCTGCAGTGGAGATGATCAAGAAAGAGGTCGCACTGTTCGACAAGTACGAAGCGGCGTTCAAGTTCCTCGCCAAGGTCCACCTGATTCCGAAGAAGACCGACGCACTGATGAAACGCTTGAACGAAAACAGCCAGTCCTACATCCAAGCCGAAGAAGAGGAACTGCTGACACTCAACTGGCACTGCGTCGGACAGAAACCGGAGTGACCGGGGGAACCCCTTCGTTTCGGGGGTCGGGGAGTATCGCGCCACCCTCAGCCCCCAACGTCTCGCCCCACTGACAGTTTCTCTGGCGCTCCATGGTTGAGATGCATGCATCGACCAGTCCGACACGGACGGTCATTCACATGCATAGAGCCCCACTACCCGGAGAACCCTCAGACACCCGGGCCAAGCCGAAGGAGACCACTCTGCGTGACCAATACCTGCCGAGGCCCCATGGTCGGGTAGGCGGGATTTGAACCCACGACCTCCTCGTCCCGAACGAGGCGCGCTACCAAGCTGCGCCACTACCCGTGTAGGCGGTGAAGGGTACCGGTCACCTGTCTTGACCGGTCGGGCCGATGGCCACCCGAATGGGTGGATCAGGCGTCGGCCAGGACGTCCCGGGCGGTGCGCCGGAGCAGCAGCGCATCGATCGGCTTGACGATCCACGCATCGGCCTCGGCGCGCTTCGCCAGGAACTCGTCGGCGTCACGATCCAGCAGCATCACCACGCGCTGCGGTGGGATCCGTTCGGCCCGTTCCTCCAGCCGCAGGTCCAGGCAGGCCGCCATCCCGCCCATGTTGCCGATCTGGAGGTCCAGGACCACGAGCACGGGGTCGTGGTCGCGTACGGCGGCCAGCACCTCGGCTCCGGCGTGTACCCGGACCACCTCGTGGTCGCCACCCAGGACCGCATCCACCTCGTCGTACACGTGGTCGGCGTCGGTTGCCAGGAGGACGATCGAGGCGCTCACGGATCGGAGCGTACCGGTACGTTCCCCGACGGACCCGTTCCGGAGGCCCCGGAGAGGGGCCGTCGACACAGCCCCGCCCCGGGCGTCTACATTCATCGGACGGGTCCGGCCACATGGGCAGGGACGGTTGAGGAGGCACCGATGCTGGAGATCACCGTCGAGCGACATGACGATTACGTGCTGTGCCGACCGGTGGGCGAGTTGGACGCCTACACCGTGGCCCAGTTCCGCGAGGCGCTCACCGAACTGGCCGAGGAGTCGTTCGTGCTCGTTGACCTGTCCGATGTGCCGTTCATGGATTCTGCCGGCCTCGGTGCGTTGATCGGAGGCATACGAAGGGCTCGGGAGAACGACGGGGACGTGGCCGTGGCCTGTAACCGTCCAGCGCTCATCCGCCTCCTCCACACCACGGGATTCGATCGGATCGTGCCGGTCCGCGAGACCGTCGAGGAGGCCGTCCTGGCACTCGGAGAGACCACCGACTGACCACCCGGAGCCACGGCGACCGGCCGTAGGCTGGCCCGCCTGCCGCCCCGGCCGGGGCGACGGGAACGCACCTGCACCATGTCCCACCTCCTCACCGCTCGACCACCGTCCCGACGCCTGTTGGCCGCGCTCGTCCTGGCCGCTGCGTTCCTCGGCCTGGGTGCCCCCGTGGCCGGCGCACATGCGGGGCACGAGGGCCATCTTCCGGTTGTAGACGTCGTCGAGGTGAGCGGCTTCCTGGATCCGGTCCTGGTGGGAATGATGGCTGACACCCTTGAATCCCTGGATCCTTCCGAGACCGTCGCCCTCGTGTTCCAGGTGGACAGCACGGCCTCGGTCGTCCCCGACAGTGAGATCCTCCGGCTGGCCCGGTTGATCGTCGGCTCCGAGGTCACGGTGTCGTTCTGGGTGGGGCCGTCCGGCGCCCGGGCCACCGGTCCGATCGCCCAACTGGTGGTCCTCGGGGATGACATCGGGATCGCACCGGGCGCACGCCTCGGTTCTTTCGGTGACCCCATCCAGGGTGTCGCCGAGTTGGGGGCCCTGCTGGCCACGGATGCCCTGGCCGACCTCCGGGATGCCACCGTGGGCTACGACGAAGCCGTCAGGCGTGGCATAGCCAGGCCTGCACCGGTGCTGCTCGAGCAGTTGGCGGGCGTTCCCGGCTTCGAGGTGGAGACCGTGGTGGGTGAGGACGGCGAAACCGTCCAGCCGGTCACCACGACACGATTCCGTCAGCTGGACGTGGTCGACCAGTTCTTCCATACCGTGGCCAGCCCAGCCGTCACCTACCTCCTCCTCCTCATCGGCATGGGCCTTCTCCTCTTCGAGCTCTACACGGCAGGAGTGGGCATAGCAGGGGCGATCGGCGCCGGCTGCTTCCTGTTGTCGACGTACGGGCTGGGGGTCCTGCCTGCGAGGGGCTGGGCCGTGGCACTGCTGGTGGTGGCAATGCTGGCCTATGCCATCGACGTGCAGGCCGGGGTTCCCCGCCTCTGGTCCGGAATCGGCACGGTCACGTTGGTGGCCGGATCCGTCTTCCTCTTCGATGGACCGTCGTTCTCCTGGATCACGTTGCTGGTCGGCGTGGTCGGGATGGTCATGGCAATGGTCGGTGGCATGCCGACGATGGTGCGGACCCGCTTCTCCACACCGACGATCGGGCGCGAATGGATGATCGGTGAGACGGGGAGCGCGGTCGAACGCCTCGCTCCCAATGGAACGGTGACGGTGCGCGAGGCGGTCTGGCGGGCCACCACGAATCGGGCCACGCCACTGGAACCCGGTGATGACATCCGGGTGGTGGCTGTGGACGGCCTGTGGCTGGAGGTAGAGCCCATCGACGGCGCAGCCCGTGACTACCGACGCCGTGACGGCGGATCCTGAGAGGCCACTCCCCGGTTCCACAGATCCGCCCTTGCCCACCTCATGGCGCGCGTCGTAGGTTCGTCAGAGGCCCGTAGTTACGGATTGGGAGTTTGGAGGGGGTGCGGAAGTGTCAGGCGGAACCACTCAGCAGGACTGGCGGATCAGGGCAGCGTGTCGCGGCCCCCGGACCGAGGTCTTCTACCCACCGGTGACCCGTGAGCGCAGGGACGAGAAGTTGCTGCGGGAACACATGGCGAAGGCCATCTGCGACCTCTGCGCGGTGCGCGGACAGTGCCTGAAGTTCGCGCTGCAGCGTGGCGAGGCCCACGGCATCTGGGGCGGAACCAGCGAGGCCGAGCGGCGTGTCCTCATCGGGGCCGTCTAGGACACTCGGGCTCGGGTCTGGATTCGGGCGCCGGTCGGTGTCCGGTCAGGCCTCCGGGAGGCGGGGACCCGCGATCCTGACGTCGTCACGCCGTCGGGTCACCCCGGTTCCGTCCAGGCGGGCCAGCAACGGCATGGCGTGCTTTCGTGTATTTCCCGCTGCCTCCCGGAACGCGGAGACCGTGAACCCTTCCGGTCTCTCGGCCAGGAGCCTGGCGGCCAGCTCGGCGGCGGCCTGAAGGGCCGAGGCCGCGAAGAAGATTCCCTCCACCTCGACCACCATCTCCCGGCGGACCAGCTCGCGCAGTTCAGCGCGGTCGACTCCGTCCGGAGCCGGCGGGGCGAACGGCGAGGCGGCCAGGATGGCCACGAACGGGTGGTCGGCCAGGGGGTCGACGGCGTCCACGGGGGCGAGTCGGCCCGCCTCGACCACCACGCCATCCAGGAGTTCGACGGCGGCCCGGCCGTGTTCATCCAGCGTCGAGAGGTCCAGGCCCAATGGCCCGGCCTCCTCAAGGGCGGCACGCAGGTCGACCAGCGTGGTGTGGAGTTCGGTCGGATCGACTACCCAGCGACCCACGTCCGGATCACGTCGCTCCCCGGTGAGGCGCTCCAGCTCGTCAGCGTCCACCCAGCCGCGCTGGCTCACCACCCGGTCCACCGACCGGTCCGGACGGGCACTGGATGCACGCTCCACGGGGTCCACATCCAGGATCTCGCCACCACCGACCGTCTCGGCCCGGCCGGACTCCCGCAGGATGAAGCGGTCGCCGGGAAGCAACGGCAGGGGCACCGGCAGGTGCAGGCGGACCGCTCCCCGGGTGCCCGGCTCCAACGCGTCGGGCCCCAGTATCCGCATCCGTACCGGGTGCTCGCCGGAACCCAGGTAGAGCACGTGGGCACCGCGTCGCGACACCGGATGGTCCAGGCGGTCCAGGACCGTGAGGGAGGCGTCCACCACCCTGGTGTGGTGCCACTGGCCCGACCTGACAAGGACGTCCCCACGTGCCACGCCATCGTGGGACACGCCGACGAGGTTCACGGCGCAACGACTTCCCGGGGGCAGCTCGTCCCTGTCGGTGTGATGGTTCTGCAGCCCCCGGACCCGGACCGTCTCGCCGGATGGATGGACCTCCAGCTCGTCATCGGTGCGCAGCCGTCCACCGGTCAGGGTGCCGGTGACGACCGTTCCGGAGCCCCGCGCCGAGAAGGCCCTGTCGATCCAGAGCCGTGGGCGACCGTGGTCGATCGCCGTCGGCGTGGCTGCCAGCAGGTCGTCGAGGGCCGCCCGTAGCTCCCCGATCCCGATTCCCGTGGGTGCATCGGTTCCGATGACCGGCGCTCCCTCCAGGAAGGTTCCTGCCAGGCGTTCCTCCAACTCGAGGTGGGCCAGCTCCACCAGGTCGTCATCAGCGGGACCGATCTTGGTGAGGGCGACGATGCCGTGGGCGACGCCCAGCAGTTCCAGGATGCGAAGGTGTTCCTCGGACTGCGGCTTCCAACCCTCGGTCGCCGCCACGACGAAGAGGCAGGCGTCCACCGCCCCCACGCCGGCCAGCATGTTCTTGATGAACCGGACATGGCCGGGTACGTCGACGAGGGAGAGCACGGCACCCGATGGCAGCGTCGTGTCAGCGAAGCCCAGGTCGATGGTCAGCCCGCGGGCCTTCTCCTCGGCGAACCGGTCGGGGTCGGTTCCGGTGAGGGCCTCCACCAGGGTCGACTTGCCGTGGTCGACATGCCCGGCGGTGGCGACTACGTGCACGCGGCGTCAGCCTGTGAGGGTGGCCACCGCGGCAGCCACGACAGCGTCGTCGTTCGGGTGGACGGTCCTGAGGTCCAGGATCGTCGAGCCTTCGGTCACCCGTGCGATGACCGGTGGGTTCCCGGCCCGCAGTTCTCCTACGCGGTCGCCGGGCAATGACAGGCCGACGGACGGGATCTCCACCCCGGGCAGGGTTCCTCCACCCGGGACCGAGACGGTGTCCACGACCAGGTCCGGGCGGATCGCCAGCGCCCTGGTCCTGAGTACGTCCACCCTTGTGCTGGCCATGCGCCAGAACGGGATGGCATCGCCATCGCGTGCCAGGTAGGCGAGCGCCAGGTCCTGGAGGGCGTGCAGCACGAGGCTGCCCGGGCGAAGTGCCCGGGCCAGGGGATGCTCCGCGCAGGCGGCGACCATGTCCGCCCGCCCGGCGATGATGCCGGCCTGGGGTCCACCGAGGAGCTTGTCGCCGGAGAAGGTGACGAGCGCAGCGCCCGCCTCCAGGGTCTGGCGGGCAGCCGGTTCTCCCCGCAACCACGAGGGTGGGCCGTCGGCCAGCCACGGACAGGCGGCGTCCAGCAGGCCGGATCCGATGTCGGCCACCACCGGTACGTCCAGCCCCGACAGGTCTGCGACCGAGGTGGACTCGGTGAACCCCTCGATCCGGTAGTTGGAGCGGTGGACGTTGAGGGTCAGTGCCACGTCGGCTCCAGGCGAGGCGATGGCCGTGCTGAAGTCCGCAAGCCTCGTCCTGTTGGTCGTGCCGACCTCGATCAGCCGGGCGCCCGACTGTGCCATCACGTCCGGGATCCGGAAGCCGCCGCCGATCTCCACCAGCTCGCCACGTGACACCGCCACACCTCGCCCGGGGGCGAGGGCGGCCAGCACGAGGAGGACAGCGGCAGCACAGTTGTTGACCACCAGGGCGGCTTCGGCACCGCAGGCCCGGGCGATCAGGCGTGGAGCCCGGTCCTGCCTGGAACCGCGGCCTCCCGAGGAGAGGTCGAACTCGAGGGCGGCGTAGCGGTCGCTGCCGACGGAAGCGCCCCACGGGGCACGCCCCAGGTTCGTGTGGAGCAGCACCCCGGTGGCGTTCACGACCTCGGTCAGCATCGCCCGGCGTGTCGCCTCGGCGATCATCCGGGCCCTCTCGGTGGCCGTGCCGGGATCGCCATCGGCCACCGCCGAGCGTGCGGCGTCCACCAGGAGCGGGTGGGGCAGGCCGGTGTCGGCCAGGGACCTGGCCAGGCGGTCGACGCTGGGCGGCCTGTCGGCCGGGGTGTCCGGTACTGGATCAACGGGAGGGGCCATGTGGTCGCGAGGATACGCGGGGTCACCGGGGTGTCACCCGGGCGCAGCTAGGCGGACCCTCCCCGCCCGTAGCATGCGCACGTGCTCCTGGTGCTCTTCCTCGTCTTCCTGGTCACGCCGATCGTGGAACTGGTGGTGATCGTGCGGGTGGCCGGATCGGCCGGGGTGTTGAACACGATCGGGCTCCTCATCCTGGTCAGCATGGTGGGTGCCTGGCTGGTCAGGCGGGAGGGACTGGGCATCCTGCGCCGGGCCCAGGGCGAGATGGCTGAAGGGCGCATGCCCGGCCGGGAACTGGTGGACGGCCTGCTGGTGCTGTTAGCCGGTGCCCTGATGCTCACCCCCGGTTTCGTGACCGACGCCATTGGGCTGCTGTTGCTGTTCCCGCCATCCAGGATGGTGATCCGGGGCATCGCCACACGGCGGCTGGTCCGCTCGTCCCCGGGAGGTGGTATCCGGTGGCAGTTCGGTGGGGGCGGCACCCACGAGCGGTGGCGCCAGGACGGTCCGGCGGATGGTCCCTTCGGTGGCGGAATCCTGGACGCTGACTCCTGGGAGGAAGACTCCGGAGACGGTCAGGACCGGTTGGGCCCCGGGGCCTAGGCGTCAGCCGCGTCGAGGGCTTCCTCGGCTGCGGCCAGGAGGCGGGCAGTGCAGCCCGCCATCTCGATCGGCGGGGCCGCTTCGGTCACCAGCAGGTCGACGATCGCCCGGTAGGCGTCCGCTGCCGGGCCCTCGCCGAGGGCGATCGGGCGGCCGGTGTCGCCTGCGTTGGCGACCGCGGCGTCCAGCGGGATGCTGCCCAGTAGCGGGGCGCCGATGTCCGCGGCCAGGGCGCTGCCACCGCCGGCTCCGAACAGTTCGTGGCGCTGTCCGTCCTCGGATACGTAGGCGCTCATGTTTTCGATCACCCCGACGATCCGCAGGTAGTTGGCCCTTCCCATGTTGGCCACCCGGATCGCCACCTTCTGGGCGGCCAGGGCCGGGGTCGTCACGACCAGCATCTCCGCCCGCGGGAGCCTCTTGGCCAATCCCATCTGGACGTCGCCGGTTCCGGGCGGCATGTCGATCAGCAGGTAGTCCATCGGGCCCCAGGCCACGTCCTCGCAGAAGTGCTGGACGGCACGGTTCAGGATCAGGCCCCGCCACATGAGGGCCGATTCCTCGTTCTCGACGAGGAATCCCATGGACACGACCTTCAGGAGCCCGTCGCCCACGGGCATCTGGATCGGGTCGATCTTGCCGACCTCGGGTGACCCGCCCAGGCGTCCCTCGATTCCGAGCATCCTCGGGACCGAGAACCCCCAGATGTCGGCGTCCATGACACCTACCGTGAAGCCACGGGACGCCAGCGATGCGGCCAGGTTCACCGTGACCGAGGACTTGCCCACGCCTCCCTTCCCGGACGCCACCATGAGGACCCGGGTCTCCACCGGGATCTCGGTCTCGGGAGCGTTCTGGCTGACGTTGAAACGGGCCTTCGCCATCGCAGCGGCCTTCTCCTCCTGGTTCAGCTCCGCCCAGGTGAGGTGGACATCGGTCACGCCGGGGAGGCCGCCGACCCGGGTGCGGACGTCGCCCTGGATCTGTGCCCTCAGGGGGCAGCCAGAGGTGGTCAGTGCGATGGTCACGTCGACCTTGCCGTCGGGGTCGACGCGAACGGCACGCGCCATCCCCAGCTCCACGATGTCCGTGCCCAGTTCGGGGTCGATCACGGCGCGCAGGATCCCGTACACGTCCTCTACGGTGGGGAGCGTCGGCTCAGCCATGGGGCCATGGTACGGGAGCCGGGGCTGGGTTCCCGAGAAGGTGGTCGCTAGACTCTCCGGTGAAGGAACGAAGCCCGAGTTCTGCTGGAGGATCCGATGATCACCTTGACCGACGAAGCCAAGTCCAAGGTTGGAGACCTCATTGCCGGCGAAGCCGAAGAGGGTCTTGCGTTGCGCGTCGCCGTCCGTCCGGGTGGCTGCTCCGGCTTCAGCTACGAGATGTACTTCGACAGCGAGAAGGCTGCCGACGATCTGGAGACGGAGTTCGGTGACGTGCGTGTCGTCGTGGATCCCTCCAGCGCACAGCTCCTCGAGGGTGCCACCCTGGACTACAAGGACGGCCTGAACGACGCTGGGTTCTCGATCAACAACCCGAACGCCCAGAGCACCTGCGGTTGCGGCCAGTCGTTCAGCTGACCTGACCTCCCCTTCGGGGGCCTCATGCAGGGCCGACGCCGAGGCGTCGGCCTTCGTGGTTATCACGACTGCCCCTGTCGACCCGTGGACGGCAGCGGGCACACTCATGGGCATGGCAGCAGACGAGGGGTCCGACGTGCTCCACCTCACCGTCGATGGTGCCTCGGTCGAGGTGCCCGACGACGGTGGCACCCTGCTAGACGTGCTGCGCGGTCACCTCGGCAACCTGTCGGTGAAGGACGGCTGCAGTCCCCAGGGCCAGTGCGGATGCTGCACCGTGCTGGTCGACGGGCAGCCCCGGGTCTCGTGTGTGACGCCGGCCCGGCGGGTGGACGGGCGGACGGTGACGACCCTGGAAGGGCTGGATCCGGCGGAGCTCACGGCCTGGACCGACGCCTTCTGCGCCACCGGTGGGAGCCAGTGCGGCTTCTGCACCCCGGGGATCGTCGTGCGTTTCGCCGGGTTGCGGGCATCGGCCCCTGAGGGATCTCCGCCCGATCGGGACCGGGCAGCCCGCTCGCTGCACGCCCACCTCTGCAGGTGCACCGGTTGGCAGACCGTGCTCGAGGCCTGGGACGCCTACGGGACGGCACCTGCCGCGACCACCGGAAACCCGGCGGCAGGCAGGCGGGCGGCGCTGGAGGGCAGGACACAACAGGTCGTCGGCCCCGAGGTGGTGTCAGGTAGCGGTGGGTTCGCCGCCGACACGGTGCCGGAGGGTGCGTTGTTTGCTGTTTCCGATGGTGGTGGAGGTTGGGTCGTGGGATCCACCCTGCTCGAGGCGCGCCTGGCTGCCGGAAGGGTCCAGGGCCGTCGGACGACCGTCGCTTCAGCCCCACCCCTGCAGGCTCCGGACGGCGATTGGGACGCCGTGCTCCGGACGTCGTGGGTGGAGCCGGCCTACCTGGAGACCGACGCCTCCTGGTGCGAGCCGGGCGGAGAGGCGTCCAGCCCGTTGGCCAACGGCGGTGCCTTCGGGGCCAAGCTGGACTCGGTGGCCCCGGCCGCAGCCAGGGCGCTGGCCGACGAGCACGGTCGGGCGGTGCTGGTGGTCCTCTCGCGGGAGGACACCGTCCACCTGGGTGCCAAGCGCCCGCCGGTCTCCGGGGGTGCCCACGCCGACGGGACCGGCGTCATGAGAGTCGTCCGGACCCCGGGGGTGGTCGAGGCGATCACGGCAGTGGCGCCCGGGCTGGTGGTGGAGGAGGTCGACGTGGCGGGTCCGCCCACCTCGTCGACGATCCGGGCCGCCGGCTGGGCCGAGGCCGTCGTGCTCCTGGCCGGAGCCGGTGCCCTTGACGGGCCGGTGGTGTCGCCCGACGGTGCGACCGCCACGGCGCTGGTGGACGACGACGGGATCCGGGTCTCGGTGAGGTGCGGCGATCCACTGGATGAGACCGTGCTGCGGTCCTACTGCGTGGGAGCCGCTCACATGGCCTGGAGTTGGATCACCTCGGAGGCCCTGTCGGTCGACGCGGACGGCGTCGTGCAGGACCTGACGGTCCGGTCGTTCGGCGTGGTGCGGGCCACCGACACGCCACCCATCTCCGTCGTCATCGAGGACGACGGCGGTGAGCCGGTCAACGGGTCGGACGCCGTCTTCGCAGCGGTGGCCGCGGCCACCTGGCGCCATCGGGGCTGCCCCGAGGATCTTCCCACCGGGTAGCCCCACCGATCGGGGCGTGGAAGACTCCCGCCCGATCCCCGGGTTTCGGATGCTTCCCGTCGGGTCCACCGAAATCCCACCCGCGAGCAACGGAGCCCCACCATGACCACGCCGGTCGGTCCCTACACCCCCGTCGTGCGCGCCGGAGACCTGCTCTTCGTTAGCGGCCAGGTCGGCATCGTCGACGGTTCCGTCGTCGACGGCCCTGTCGCCGGGAGCCTGGCGGAGGGCGGTTTCGGAGCCCAGGCGGCCCAGGCCCTGGCCAACCTGCGGACCCAGGTGGAGGCCAACGGGGCGACGCTCGACCAGGTGGTCAAGACCACGGTGTTCCTGACCGACATGGGCAACTTCGCTGCCATGAACGAGATCTACTGTGAGGCCTTCGGCGATCACCGCCCGGCCCGCTCGTGCGTGGCCGTGGCCGCGTTGCCCATCGGGGCGATCTTCGAGGTGGAGGCCATCGTCCACGTCGGCTGAACCGGCGGCGGCTCCACCGGAACGCGGAGAGAGCGGGCGTGCACCGACCCCGGTCCGGATGGCAGACTGCGCCCATGCTCGGCGCCGTCCTGATGGTCATCCTGCTTGTCATCGTGATGCCGGTCGGCATCCTGGTGGGAGGCGCCGTGGTGGCATGGTTGCTCGGAGGGTTGCTGAAGTCCGACGTGGATTCCAGCCACGAAGGGTCCGAGCTGCTCGAGGTGAGCGAGGCGAACCCCTACAACGGTCCCGCCTGAGACTGGTCCAGCCTCAATTACCGGGCGGCCCCGATGCCTGGACGCCCCAACGGGACTGGCCGAACCGGTAGCCCACCGATCGCACCGTGTGGATCAGGCCTGCGTGCTCCTCGCCCAGCTTGGCCCTGAGCCGTCGGATGTGGACGTCCACCGTCCGTGCACCGCCGTAGTAGTCGTAGCCCCACACGCGGCTGAGCAGGGTCTCGCGCGTGAATACCTTGCCCGGATGGGCGGCGAGGAACTTCAGCAGCTCGTACTCCATGTAGGTCAGGTCCAGCGGTTCGCCGTCGACGGCCGCCTGGTAGGTCTCGAGGTTCAGGGCCAGCGGCCCGTACTCGACAAGCTCGGGCCGGGTTCCACGACCGGTCCGGTAGAAGAGGTGCTCGATCCGTGCCTGTAGCTCGGCTGGCCTGACCGGCGTCAGGCAGAAGTCGTCGAACAGGTCGTCCCGCAGCTCCAGGTCGGCCAGCTGCCCGCCGCCGACCAGCAGCAGGAGTGGCGTCAGGGGCATCTCCACCTTCCGGAGTCGACGGCAGAGCGCGAATGCCCCCTCGGGGTCGGTGTCGGCCACCACGATGGCGCCGGACCAACCCTCGTCGGGTTCCTCGGACATGGCGGCGTCAGGATCGGCGACCGACTTCCAGGCCCAGCCATCCAGATCCAGGCACTGGGCCAGTTCAGGCGGGGGTGGGTCCGGGTAGACGAGGAGTGGGTCCATGGTGTGGGCGGGGTTCTCCGCCCCTCCAGTCTGCCCGGTCGTATCCGCCCATGCCCCGGTCGGGCGTCCGGCCACCACCCGGACCGGCCACGGGCCGCCTACCAGTTGGGCAGGTAGGTCTCGAGCTCGAACGGCGTTACCTGCCGCTGGTACTCGCTCCACTCCGCCCGTTTGTTGCGCAGGAACCACTCGAAGATGTGGTCGCCCAGGGCGTCGCGCACAAGGGTCGACTCCTCCATCTCGTCCAGTGCCTCGCTGAGGTTCGCCGGTAGCCCGGCCACCCCGAGCTCCCGCTGCTCGACGCGGCTCAGGTCGTACAGGTTCACCCGTGCCTCCGGGCCGAGTTCCAGGCCCTCCTCGACACCGCGCAGGCCCGCCGCCAGGAGGACCGAGAAGGCGAGGTAGGGATTGCACGCCGGATCGACCGCCCGGTACTCGATCCGGGTGGAGTCGACCTTGCCGGGCTTCGGGATCGGGACACGGACCAGCGCCGAGCGGTTGTTCCGGGCCCACGACACATAGCGCGGCGCCTCGTATCCCTCGTTGATCCGCTTGTACGAGTTGACGAGCTGGTTGGTGACAGCGGTGATCTCCCTGGCGTGGTGGAGCAGGCCGGCTATGAACGCCCGGGCGGTCTGGGAGAGCCCGTCCTCGGCGTCCGGGTCATGGAAGGCGTTCGCGCCATCACGGAACAGCGACAGGTGGGTGTGCATTCCCGAGCCCTGCACGCCGTTCAGGGGCTTGGGCATGAACGTGGCGTACACGCCGCGGTCCATGGCGATCTTCTTGACCGCCAGCCGGAGGGTCATGATCGAGTCGGCCATGGACAGTGCGTCGGTGTACTGCAGGTCGATCTCGTGCTGGCTGGGGCTGTCCTCGTGGAACGAGTACTCGACCGGGATGGACAGCGCCTCGAGCATGTGGAGGGTCTGCTTGCGCAGGTCGGAGGCGACGTCGGCGGTCGTGAGGTCGAAGTAGGAGGCCTGGTCCAGGGGAACCGGGGGCGAGGTCGTATCGGAGTTGGCGAAGTAGAAGAACTCCACCTCGGGGGCACAGAACATCTCGAAGCCGGCGGCGCGGGCCTGCTCCACGTTGCGGCGTAGCACCTGTCGCGGGTCTCCGGCGAAGGGCGTTCCGTCCAGGTTGGTGATGTCGCAGAAGATGATGCCTGACGGCTCATCCGGGTCGGCCCACGGGAGCAGCTCGAAGGTGGCGGCATCGGGTCGTGCGAGGACGTCGCTCTCCTGGATGCGGCTGAAGCCGTCGATGGCCGAGCCGTCGAATTGGAGCCCCTCTTCGAGCACGGCCTCCAGTTCGGCGGGTGAGATGGCCACCGACTTGTGCCTGCCCAGCACATCGGTGAACCAGAGGCGGATGAGCCTGACGCCGCGTTCCTCCACGGTCCGCAGCACGTAGTCCCTCTGGTCGCGCAGTCGATCCTCGCTCGTCTTCTCCATTCTCCAAGCATGTGGGGAGCGGGTCCGGATCACCAGCCATGGGGCCGTCGTTCACATTGCGTTCACAGTCAGAAAACGTCCAGGAAACGGGTATCGCCGTAGGTTTGTCGTTGACCGGCCTAGCCGGGGATCGCATAGGCAACCACGCCGGGCCTACCGGCCGACCGGGAAGAGACCACGATGGCCATCAGGGCTGAGTACATCTGGATCGACGGGACGAAGCCCCTTCCGTACGTCCGCTCCAAGACCAAGATCATCGACGACGCCGAGCACCTCCCGATCTGGGGCTTCGACGGCTCGAGCACCAATCAGGCCCCCGGCGACAACTCCGACTGCGTGCTGAGGCCGGTCTTCTCGTGCCCCGACCCCATCCGTGGTGGCGACGACATCCTCGTGCTCTGCGACGTGTGCCTTCCTGATGGGGAGATGACACCGCACCCGTCCAATACCCGCGCCATGTGCGTCGAGGTGTACGAGAAGTACGCCGACCAGGAGCCGATCTTCGGCATCGAGCAGGAGTACACGTTCTTCAAGGAGGGGCGCCCGCTGGGTTGGCCCGTCGAGGGCTATCCGGCCCCCCAGGGCCCCTACTACTGCGGCGTGGGATCCATCGAGATCGCCGGTCGCGACATCGTCGAGGCCCACACGAAGGCCTGCATGGATGCCGGCCTGGCGATATCGGGCACCAACGCCGAGGTGATGCTCGGCCAGTGGGAGTTCCAGATCGGGCCGGTGGACACGGTGGCCGTGAGCGACCAGATCTGGATGGCCCGCTACCTGCTGTACCGGGTCGCCGAGGACTTCGGGGTGGACGCCTCGGTGGCGGCCAAGCCCATCAAGGGCGACTGGAACGGTGCCGGCGCGCACACCAACTTCTCGACCCGTGCAATGCGCGAGGGCTACGACGCCATCATCACGGCGTGTGAGTCGTTGGGTGCCGAGGGCAAGACCGAGGAGCACATCGCCGGTTACGGGAGCGGCTCCGAGGAGCGCCTCACCGGGGCCCACGAGACCCAGCGGTTCGACCAGTACAACTACGGCGTCTCGGACCGTGGTGCATCGGTCCGCATCCCGTGGCAGGTCCACCTGGACCAGAAGGGCTACATCGAGGACCGTCGCCCGAACGCCAACATGGATCCGTACATCGTCACCCGCCTGATCACCAACACCTGCTGTGAGGCTCTCGCCGGCTGACGGAGGACGTGAATGTCGTGCGGTGCCCCGGGCCTCGGCCCGGGGCACCGTCGATTTTCGCCCGCCTTTACAGGCGCCGACCTCTCCCGGACCTCATCTGGCCCTAACACTGCGCCTGCATCGTGGTCACTGCTCCACAGGAGCATGAGCCAGCAGACGAACCCGGCCCGCATCGACGGCCCGGAGCGAGGAGTGATCACGATGGACGAGTACACGAAGGCGGATACATCGGGCAGGGCCAGGAAGCGGATCCTGCAGGGAGGGGCAGCGGGCGGTCTGATCCTGGTGGGCTCGGTCCTGCTGGCGATCTTCTCGCCAATCGGTGCGACGCCCGCCGAGTCGTCGGCCGAAGTTCAGGTACGCGACCACGCCCACCGGCGATCCGGTGAGATGAGACCCCGGTTGGCCATGGGCGGGGGCCACGACATGGGTGCGATGGGTTCCATGGGCCGGGGCCACGAGATGGGCGAGGGCCACGCCATGGGCGAGATGGGTGGTCGACCAGCGGCTCGTATGGGTGCTGCCGTCGGTGGACAGGTCGGCGAGTTCCTGGGAATGGATCGCCGGGAGCTGGGCGAGGCCCTGCGGGGTGGCGCCAGCATCGCCGACCTGGCCGGCGACCGCGCTGACGAGCTTGTGGCCGACCTGGTGGCACGGGGCACCGAGAGGATCGAGCAGGCGGTCGCCGATGGACGGCTGGACCGTGAGCGCGCCGATGGGATCCTGTCCCGCGTCGAGGAGCGCATCACGGCACGCCTCGAGGGTGGGCATCCCGCCGGTTCGTAGGGTTACTCGACAGGTCCCACAACGCGGCCCGCCCGTGGAAACGGTGGCATCCGGGGGCCTCGGTACGCTGGGTCCATGAATCGGGTTCGGCTGGCGCTGGTGCAGGTCAACACCGTCGTGGGTGATCTGGCGGGCAACGTGGAGCGGATCTCGCGCCACCTGGAGGAGATAGCCGACTGCGACCTGGCGCTCTTCCCGGAGATGACGGTGACCGGCTATCCGCTGGAGGACCTGGTGCACAAGCCCGGGTTCGTAGCGGACAGTCAGGCCGCCGTGGCCGAGGTGGCCGCGATGAGCGGCACCTGTGCACTGGTGGTCGGGTTCGCCGATCCGGGACCCGACGGTGTGGTCCACAATGCCGTGGCCGTCTGCCACGGTGGTCGGATCGTCGGCACCTACCACAAGGAGTGCCTGCCCACCTATGACGTGTTCGACGAGGGCCGGGACTACGAACCCGGCTCCGGCCCTCTCCAGTTGTTCCGGGTGGGTGGCGCCCGGGTGGGGGTGGTCATCTGCGAGGACCTCTGGGTGGCCGGTGGGCCGGTCGGGCGTCTCCTGGACGGTGGAGCCGAGATGATCGTCACGGTGAACGGTTCGCCGTTCCACCAGGGGAAGCAGGCGGCACGGGAATCGGTGGTGACGGCCACGGCCGCCGCATCGGGTCGTCCGGTGGCCTACCTGAACCTCGTCGGCGGCCAGGACCAGTTGGTATTCGACGGTGGGTCGATGGTGGCCGATCCGGCGGGGCTGATCGTGGGACGGGCCCCACGATTCCGGGAGGCCGTGGTCATCCTGGACGTGGATGTTCCGACGGTGGAGTCGGGTGACCGAGGCCTTCCGGTGGTGGAGGTGTCAGGCGTCGTGGAACGCGGGGACCGCCTCGTGGCCCCGATCGTGGGGCAGCTGGAGGAGGTGGCCGAGCTCTACGGGGCCCTGGTGGTCGCTACGCGCGACTACGTACGCAAGAGTGGCTTCAGCGACGTCTGCCTCGGCCTCTCGGGCGGTGTGGACTCCGCGCTGGTGGCCACGATCGCCGCTGATGCGCTCGGGCCGGAGCACGTACACGCGGTGCTGATGCCGTCCAGGTACTCGAGCGACCACTCGATCACAGATGCCCTGGCCCTCGCCTCGGCCCAGGGCCTGGATGCCATCACGATGCCGATCGAAGACGTACACCAGGCGTTCGTGGGAACGCTGGCGTCGACGCCTGAAGGTGGACCGCTCGGCCTGACCGACGAGAACCTGCAGTCCCGCATCCGCGGCGTGCTGCTCATGGCCCGTGCGAACGCCAACGGCTGGATGGTGCTCACCACGGGCAACAAGAGCGAGTCGGCGGTCGGCTACACGACCCTCTACGGAGACACGGCCGGGGCCTTCTCCGTGATCAGGGACGTCTACAAGACCAGGGTCTACGAGCTCTGCCGTTGGCGCAATGCCGGGGAGTCGGGGAGCGACGGTCGTCCCGTCATCCCGGAGGGGATCCTCTCGAAGCCTCCGTCGGCCGAGCTCCGGCCCGACCAGCGTGACGACCAGAGCCTTCCGCCCTACGACGTCCTGGACCCGCTGCTGGAGGCATACGTGGAGGGCAATCGGACCAGGACCGGATTGGTGGAGGATGGCCACGACCCCGACCTTGTGGACCGGGTCGTGAGGCTGGTGGACGCGGCGGAGTTCAAGCGCCGACAGACGCCGCTGGGACCGAAGGTGACCATCAGGGGATTCGGTCGGGACCGCCGGGTGCCCATCGTCAACCACTACCGGGGCTGAGGCGACGGGATGGACCTGCACGCCACGCCGGACCCACTCACGACCGCCGAGGGCGTGGCCGAGTTCGTCGTGCTGGCTGAGCTCTCGACGGCGTTGTCCGAACGACTGGGCGGATGGTCGACCGACGGTGCCGATCCGGATTCGTCTGCGACCATGGCGTCGTTGGCCGCTCGGCTGGACGAGCACTCCACCTGGTGGACTGGGCGGATTCCCGAGTCGGTGCTCCTCGAGGGAGAGCGGACCGCGGCATCGGGATCGGGACAGCTCGCCGAGGTGCTCGGTCTCCTCGACGTGGCAGCGTCGGATCGCAGGGCGGCCGTGGAGCCCGTGCTGGACCGCCTGGTGGCCTATCTGGTCGCCCTGGCCGAACGCCTGTCGCCGCTGGGTGACGCCCCTGCGCTCAGGACCATCCGGCTGGTGCTGGCTGATCTGGAGGACCGTCCCCGCTGACCCGTGTGCCCGGTGGACATCGTTCCCGGGCGTCCCCTGTCCATCCCGGACGGTCGCTGATGGTTCGTGACGAAGGTCACGTTTGGGCGTTGTGGTCCCGAGGGCCGTCGATAGGGTGACGCTCGATCGGGGGAGTGGACAGCACCTGTCAGGTGGGTCGACTCATCCGGTTGGGTGATCGGACAGGGCGAGCGATTCGGTGAGCACCAGCGAGATCGGTGCTCCCCCGGCTGGAGGAGATCAAGGGTGGCCAAGGAGCGGGTCGAACGGGACGAGGAAGACCTCGTCAGGTTGTATCTCACCGATATCGGGCAGTATCCGCTCCTGACGAAGGAGGGCGAGGTCAGACTCGCCCAACAGATCGAAGCCGGGGTCGAGGCCCGCACGGCGCTCGCCGAACCGGTGGATTCCCTGACGCCGGCCCGTAAGCGTGAGCTGAAGCGGAACCTCAAGCGGGGCGACGATGCCCAGCGCACCTTCGTCCAGTCGAACCTCCGCCTGGTCGTCTCGATCGCCAAGAAGTACCAGGCCTCCGGGCTACCGCTCCTGGACCTCATCCAGGAGGGCAACCTCGGCCTGATGCACGCCGTCGAGAAGTTCGACTGGCGCAAGGGCTTCAAGTTCTCCACCTATGCAACCTGGTGGATCCGACAGGCGATCACCCGCGGCATCGCCAACACCGGCCGGACGATCCGCCTGCCAGTTCACGCCGGCGACACGCTGGCGCGCCTCCAGAAGGCCAGGTCCCGCCTGGAACTGAAGTTCGGTCGACAGGCCACCCTCGCCGAGCTCTCCGCCGAGGTGGAGATGCCGGAGGAGAAGGTGACCGAGGCACTCCGGTTCGCAGCCGAACCACTCTCCCTGAGCGAGCCGCTGAGGGAGGATGGCGATGCCGAGCTGGGTGACGTTGTCGAGGACCGGTCAGCCGAGTCTCCCTTCGAGGTGGCGGCCACCTCCCTCCTCCCCGAGGAGATCAGCAGACTCCTGGCCCCGCTGGACACCCGCGAGCGCGAGATCCTGAAGCTGCGCTTCGGCCTGGATCGCGGCGAACCCCGGACCCTCGAAGAAGTCGGGGAGCACTTCAACCTGACACGGGAACGCATCCGCCAGATCGAGGCACGTGCCATGTCGAAGCTCCGTCATCCGAGCAGCGACACCGGCGCCCGCGACCTGCTGGCCGTCTAGTCCCGACAGGGCGTTCGTCCGGCTTGGGCGGACGAACGCCAGACCCTTCCACGGGTGGATGGTGTCAGGGCCGGCGGCCCCGGCGCAGACATGCCCGCTCCGGTGGATCGACTGGCGGAGGTGGACGGGAATCGAACCCGCCGGACGGGGATCGCCCGTCCCACCCGCTTTGAAGGCGGGGGAGCCCACCAGGTACTCAGACACCTCCACCGTTGACGGTACGGCCGGAGGCCCCTGGAAACCACACCGTGCAGGGCACCCGGTGTGGTCGTGGTCATAGCGGACGTAGCATCCCGATCATGAGGAAGATCCTGATGCTCGGTGCACTGGCTGCACTCGTGGCCCTGGCGGTCCGGAAGGTCCGCTTGATCTAGACCTGCGGTGCCCGGCGGCGAAGTCGTCGGATGCCGAGCATCGCGCCCAGGACGATCACCGCTGTCAGGGCGCTGGCCGCAATCCAGTTCCGGTCGATGGGAACACGGTCTCCCAGGGGTACCGGATTGTCGAACTCCCGGATCAGCCATCCCCGTTGCTCGGCCTCGCGACGAAGGTCCCGATCGGGGTTCACGGCCACCGGGTGGCCCACCAGCTCCAGCATCGGCAGGTCGGTGGCCGAATCGGAATAGGCCCATGACCCGCTGAGGTCCAGGTCCAGGTCGTGGGCGAGGCGGAGGATGGCCTCGGCCTTCTCCGGACCCTGTGCGTAGAACTCGACCTCGCCGGTGTAGCGGCCCTCCGAGTCGATCATCGGCGTGGTGGCCACGAACTCGTCGACCCCCAGGTGGTCGGCCAACGGCGCCACGATCTCGACAGGGGATGCCGACACGAGGACGAGGAGCCGACCCTCGGCACGATGGTGCGCTAACAGGTCGAGTGCCTCGTCGTAGACGATCGGCTCGATTACCTCCGCCAGGTGCTCACGGGCGAAGCGTTGGAGGCTCTCCTGCTCCCATCCGGCGGCGAGGCGAAGGGCGGTGCGGCGGGCACGGTCCATGGTCGCCTCGTCGGCACCGAAGAAGCGGAAGAGCAACTGGCCCCAGGCCGCCCGGAGCAGCATCGGGGCGTTCAGGTATCCGGCTCGACGCAGGGCTGGCCCGTAGGCCGCCATCGAGGCGCGGGCTATGACCGTCTTGTCGAGGTCGAAGAAGGCTGCCTCCACCCGACCGAGCCTAGGTCGGGTGGACCGGGTGACCGGTACGTGTCGGTGACCCGGAGCCCACCGGTATGGTTCGAGCCGTTGCCCACCGGTGACGCCAGCTCCCCTCTATGAGACCCGAACGCTCGGGAGTGGTGATGGTGGTTGTCTGCTGGTCGGTGAAGGGCGGCGTCGGGACCACCGTGGTCGCCGCTGCGTTGGCCCTTGCCGCGGCCCGTCGGGGTAAGGCCGTCCTCCTCGTGGACCTGGCTGGAGACCTGGCGTCGGTCCTGGGTGTCGACGGATCCGGGATCGGAGTGTCGGACTGGTGCTCTGCCTCCGGAGGAGCCGGCGTCGAGGCTCTCGATCGGCTGACCGTGGAGGTGGCAGGGGGGACACGGCTGCTGGTGCGGGGTTCCTCGAGGTGGTCTGCGGCCGTCCCCGAGCGTCTCGTCAGCCTCGTTGACGACCTGGCCTCGCGTCCGGGCGTGGTGGTGGTGGACGCCGGCGACCTCTGGACAGCGGCGCCGCCGGTCGGACCACCTGCAGGGCTGGTCGACCCGCTGATGGAGGTGGCCGATCGTTCGCTCCTGGTGACCCGTGCCTGCTATCTGGGGTTGAGACGGCTCTCGCGACAGGAACGACGGCCGACCGAGGTGGCCCTGGTGGTCGAACCGGGACGGGCCCTGGACCGCCATGACGTGGAGGCGGTGGTTGGTGCGCCGGTGACCATCCGAGTCCCGATGGACCCTGCCGTGGCCCGATCGGTCGACGCCGGCCTGCTCGCCCGGCGGGTGCCGCGTTCGCTGATCCGTGCCGTGGAGCTGCCATGAACGGGACCGTGCAGGGCCACGAGGTGGTTGCTGCGGTACACGCCGAGGTACTCGACCTCCTCGACGGAGCGGACGAAGCGGGGGTGGCCTCGGCCGTGGAGGCGGCCGTGGCACGGCGGGAGCCCCTGCTGGGCCCGGCCGCACGCGGCTCGCTCGTCCAGGCGGTCCTGTCCAGGATCTCAGGCATGGGCTCGCTCGAGGCGTTGTTCGCCGATGGCAGCGTGACCGAGGTGATGGTCAACGGACCGGGCATCGTGTTCGTGGAGCGGCATGGCCGCCTCGAGGCGACCGACGTCCGGATTGATGCCGTCGAGCTGGACCGTCTCGTGGAACGCATGGTTGCGCCGACCGGGCGCCGGGTGGACCGGTCCAGCCCATGGGCTGACGGGCGTCTCCCGGATGGTTCCCGGGTGAACGTGGTGGTGCAACCGATCGCCCTGGACGGGCCCTATCTCACGGTCCGCCGATTCGGTGAGCGACGGTTCACCATCCAGGACCTCTCGGAGCCTCCCGTGGCAGAGGTCCTGCAGCGCGTCGTCAGCGACAGGTGCAACGTGGTCGTCACCGGCGCTACCGGTTCCGGGAAGACGACCCTGTTGGGGGCCATGGCCTCGGCGGTCAGGCCCCATGAACGTCTCGTGACCGTGGAGGATGCCGCCGAGCTGAACATCGACAGGGTCCACGTGGTGCGGATGGAGGCCCGACCGCCCAACTGCGAGGGAGTCGGCGAGGTAACGGTCCGGGACCTGGTCCGCAATGCACTGCGAATGAGACCGGATCGGATCGTGGTCGGCGAGGTCCGGGGGGCCGAGGCGTTCGACATGTTGCAGGCCCTCAACACCGGCCATGACGGCTCGCTCTCGACCTGCCATGCGAATGGTCCCGGAGATGCCCTCCGGAGGTTGGCGACCATGGTCCTCATGGCCTCTCCCGGGCTGTCGGTGGAGGTGGCCGACGCGCTGGTGGCCGGGAGCGTGGACGTCGTCGTGCACATGGTCCGTGCCGGTGCCGCCCGTCGGGTGTCGGAGGTACTGGAGGTCCGCCCACCCGGGTCGGATCCCCCGGTGCGGGCCCTCGTGGTCGGAGGGTGCGTGCTCCCGGCTGCGCTCGCCACCGGTGGTGCCGATGGGATGGACGGGTCGCGGTGGGGAAGGTGATCGCCGCCCTGCTGTCGGTTGCGACCGTGGGCTCGGTGGCCTTCGCAATCGTGTCGCCGTCCGCCTCCGGCCGGCGGCCGGCGCCGGAGAGACGCAGTCCCGTGTCCGTGCGTCTCGCCGAGCGCCTTGGTCGAACCCCGCGACGCATCGATGCGGCCCTACCCGGTCTTGTGGACGAGCTGGTCCGGTCGCTCCAGTCGGGAGCCACCCTCTCGGGGGCACTGGTGGAGGCCGCTTCGGTCGGCGGCCCGTTGTCCGAGGACCTCTCCTCGGTGGCCGATGACCTGGATTCCGGGGCCCAGATAGGCGTGGCACTGGGCAGGTGGGAGGAGCGTCGCCCCGGAACACGGGTGGGCCAGCTGGTGGCAGCCGTGGGCCTGGCGCTCACCACCGGTGGCGAACCGGCTCGCCTCCTGGGGGTGGTCGCCGAGTCGATCCGGGACGAACTGGAGGTGGCCGATGAGGCTCGGGCGCTGGCCACGCAGGCGAGGGCGTCGGCCGCCGTGGTGGCGCTCGCACCCGTCGGGTTCGCGGTGTTCGTGGCACCCGTGCGGGCAGGGGGGTTCCTGGGTTCGGGTGCCGGCATCCTGATCATGGTGGTCGGCCTGCTGCTCGATGCCCTCGGCCTGTGGTGGATGTGGCGGCTGTCGGGACCCTCGAGGTGAGGGCGGTGCCCTGGGCCTGGGGCCTGGTCGTCCTGGTCGGTGCTGCACGATTGGCCAACGTCACCCATCCACCCGATCGGCGACTGGCCAGCCGTGATCGCTCCCCGGGGCCGGTGGATCGCCTCGGTCGGGTGGTTCGTCGGAGGCTGGGGCGTCCGGCGGACGCGGAGGGTGACCGTAGGGCCGGATGGGCGGTCCTGGCCGGCCCGGTACTGCTGCTCGTCCATCCGGTGGTCGCCGTCCTGGCCGTGGGTGCACTCCTGGGCGTTCCGATCTGGCGCCGGTGGTCGTCGGAACGATCGGCCCGCGAGGAACTCGTGGCCGAGCTTCCCTGGCTGGCCGGTCTGGTCCGTCTCGGAGTTGGCGCCGGCCTGCCGGTCGGTCGGGCCCTGCATGAGGCGGCCTCCCGGACGAGCGGGCCGGCCTCCGAAGCGTTGGCCGATGCCCTGGCACGTACCCGGAGAGGCGCCTCCCTGGTGGACGCGATCGAAGGCCTCCGCCCGGTGCTCGGCGAGGAGGGTCGTCCCCTGGTGGCGGCATTGATCGCATCGGTGCGGCACGGGGCTCCGGTCGGCCCGGCTCTGGAGGCGGCTGCCGTGGACCTGCGTACCCGGGCCCGACGGCGCGCCGAGGTGCGGGCCCGCAAGGTGCCGATCCGGATGCTCTTCCCGCTGGTGACCTGCATCCTCCCGGCTTTCATCCTCCTCTCGGTGGTTCCGATGGTGGGCGGCGCCCTCCGGGAACTCGGGCCGGGCATCTGAGGATCGTCCAGATCACCCAATAGCGGTCGCCGGTTCGGCGCCGCCCACGGATCGCGGTCGCCCACCCATCTCCGCCGTACATCTCCTCCAGGAGGCTCCACATGCGAAGAATCCAGATCCGACTGTTCGTGCTGGCCCAGGTCCGGCTCGCCACCCTCGACGAGCGTGGTCAGACGACTGCCGAGTACGTGCTCCTGATCCTGGGGGCGGCCACGATCGCCATCCTCGTGACCAGTTGGGCCTCGGGCACCGACAAGGTCGGGCGCCTGTTCGACCGGGTCCTGAACTCCCTGATCACCAAGGTCGGGTGACCCGCCGTAGGGACAGGTCGGGCCGGCGGGAGGACCTGGGCCAGGCCACCGTCGAGCTGGCCCTGGTGCTCCCCGTGCTCGTCGTCCTGGCAATGGCACTCGTGCAGGTGGGCCTGGTTGCGCGTACCACGGTGCTGGTCCACCACGCGGCCCGGGAGGGGGCGCGGGTCGCAGCGGTCGGTGGATCGATGCGGGAGGTGGAGGATGCGGTGATCGGATCCAGTGGCCTGCTCCTGCCGGACACCGACGTCGTGCGGATCGTGGAGGGCGAGGTGGTCACCGTGACGGTGCGTCACCTGGCTCGGACGGATGCGCCGCTCGTCGGCCCGCTCCTGCCTGACGTGGTGCTGTCGGCCACCGTTTCGATGCGGCGCGAGCGCCGGGGTGGTCGACGACGACGTCGGGTCCACCCGATGGTCGTCTACCGTTGGGGTCGTCCAGAGGTAGACGGAGGGTGCGGGAGACAAGGTGCAGCTCGACGTCCACCGTTACGCACGCGACACCTGCGTGGTGCTGGCCGTGCTGGGTGAGCTGGATCTGGCCGGTGCCCCCCGGCTGCGTCAGTCGGTGGTCTCCGAGACCGCTACCGGTATCCGCCACCTGGTGCTGGACCTGACTGCGGTCGACTTCATCGACTCCACCGGACTGGGGGTGGTGGTCGGCGCCCTCAGGCGATTGAGGGCACATGATGCCGAGCTCTCGGTCGTCTGCCCGGAGCAGAGGATCCGTCGCGTCTTCGAGATGTGCGACCTGGATCGCGTGTTCACCCTGCATGAGACCGTGGATGATGCGGTGTCCGCATGGGAGTCGGTGTGAGCAGCAACGCCCGCCCGGTGGGTTCCGTGGAGCTCGCCGTGCCTCCCATGCCCGAGTACCTGCAGTTCGTCCGGGCGATCGTGGGAGCGACCGCCGCCCTGGATGACCGGCTCCAGCCCGGTCGGGTGGCTGACGTCCGTCTGGTGGTCTCAGAGGCCGCCACCAATGCGATCAGGGCACAGGCGGCGATCCAGGTGACCACCCCGATCCTCGTGCGGTGTGACCTGACGGGTGACCGGATCGTCGTGGAGGTCGCTGACCACGGCCCGGGATTCGATCCATCCGCAGTACCAGCCCTGCCGGAGGTGGAGACGCCGGAGCGCCTTCGGCACGAGTCGGGCCTGGGCGTGTCGCTGATGCGTCAACTGGCCGATTCCGCCGAGTTGGAGAGTGGGTCGGATGGCACGGTGGTGAAGCTCACGTTCGTCGTGGCGGATGCCTGAGGTAGGCCTCCGGACGTCGATCGCCGAGGTGGGCCCCGAGGCCATCCGGTGGGATGGAGCGAGGTGACCACTACGGTCTCCTCCGGCCGAATCCGAACTGGATGGGACAGATGACAGGCAGGGGATCAGATACGGGCCTCACGTGGCTGGGCAGCGATCGGCCCCTGGCGCGCGCCGTCGGCAGGCCGATGGTGCGCTTCCTGGGCATCGAAGCCTCTGGTGGGATCCTGCTCATGGTGGCCACGGTCGTGGCACTCGTCTGGGCCAACTCACCATGGTCCGGCTCCTACTACGACTTCTGGCACACCGAGGTCAGCTTCTCGATCGGTGACGTCGTCTCCCTGGACGCCAACGGCCACTCGCTCACCCTGGTGGAGTTCGTCAACGACGTCCTCATGGCCGTCTTCTTCTTCGTGGTGGGCCTCGAGATCAAGCGGGAGATGGTGACCGGCGAGCTGCGGCGACCCCGAGCCGCCGTGCTGCCCGTCGCCGCCGCCCTCGGCGGCATGGTCGTACCCGCCCTCATCTTCCTGGCGTTCAACCCTTCGGGCGCCGGTTCCACCGGGTGGGGCATTCCGATGGCGACCGACATCGCCTTCGCCGTGGGCGTGGTCTCGCTGCTGGGTCGGCGGGTTCCGACCTCGTTGAAGGTCTTCCTCCTGAGCCTCGCCATCGTGGATGACATCGGAGCGATCCTCGTGATCGCCGTGTTCTACACGTCCGACCTGGCGATGGACTGGCTGTTGGTAGGCCTGGCCACAACGGTTGCCGTGGTGCTCCTGACCCGGGCGAAGGTGTGGTACACGCCCTTCTACATCCTGCTCGGATCGGTGCTCTGGTACGCCATGTTCAGGTCGGGGGTTCACACCACCATCGCCGGTGTGGCCATGGGCCTCCTGGCTCCGGCCCGTCCCCTGCTGGACCGGGCCGTGATGCCTCCGATCGAGTTGGGCAGGATGGACGCCGAGGACCTGCGGGATGCCAAGTTCCGCCTGAACGAGTCGGTATCGGTGGCCTCGCGCCTGGAGCACCACCTCCATCCGGTGACGGGATTCGTGATCATCCCGGTGTTCGCCCTCGCCAACGCCGGTGTGGAGATCAGCGGGGAGACACTGTCGAACGCCTTCACCTCGGGAATCACGCTGGGAATCGTCTTCGGCCTGGTGGCCGGAAAGATCATCGGGGTCTCGTTGTTCAGCCTCGTGGCGTTGCGCCTCGGGTTGGCGGTCCTGCCCGCTGGAACCACGCGCCGACACATCGTCGGCATCTCGGCCATCGCCGGCATCGGGTTCACCGTCTCGTTGTTCGTGACCGGGCTGGCCTTCGATTCGGTCGCCCTCCAGGACGAGGCCAAGGTGGGCATCCTGGTGGCTTCCATCCTGGCGGCGGCGATCGGCGTGCTGATCCTCAGGAGCACCCGCGAGCCGGCCTCCGTCGTCGGGTCCGACGACGGAGGGGCGCACGGGAAGTCGTCGGAGCCGACGATCGACGTGGCGGACCGGGAGCAGTCGGAGTGACCAGGGCCCTCGTCATCGTGGAGTCACCGGCTAAGGCCAAGACCATCGCCGGGTACCTGGGCGACGGGTTCGTTGTGGAGTCCTCGATCGGCCACGTCCGTGACCTACCCCAACGGGCTTCCGACATACCCGAGAGCCAGCGGGGAACCCCGTGGGCCAAGCTGGGGATCGACATTGAGAACGGCTTCGAGCCGTACTACGTCGTCAACAGCGACAAGAAGGAGCAGATAGCGCGCCTGCGTCGCCTCCTGAAGGACGCCGACGAGCTGTACCTGGCAACGGATGAGGATCGTGAGGGCGAGGCCATTGCGTGGCACCTGCTGGAGATCCTGAAGCCGAAGGTGCCGGTGAAGAGGATGGTCTTCCACGAGATCACCCCATCGGCGATAGCCGAGGCGCTGTCGCAGACCCGCGATGTGGACCGCAACCTGGTCGATGCCCAGGAGACCCGTCGGATCCTCGACCGTCTCTACGGCTACGAGCTGTCACCCGTCCTGTGGCGGATGATCGGCAAGGGGCTTTCAGCGGGCCGGGTGCAGAGCGTGGCAACCCGGATCGTGGTCGAGCGGGAGCGGGAGCGGATGCAGTTCATGGCCGCCGGCTACTGGGACCTGACGGCCACCGTCGCCGATGCCGGCACCGACACCAGGTCGTTCACCACCCGCCTGGTGGCCGTCGACGGTACGCGGGTGGCGTCCGGCCGGGACTTCGGCGACGACGGTCGCCCCAGCCGTGACGACGTCCGGGTGCTGGACGAGGTCGCCGCGGGCGCACTCACCGCTGGTCTGGTCGGACGTCCCCTGGCCGTCGCCAGCGTGGAGCCCAAGCCCTACCGACGCCGTCCCGCAGCGCCGTTCATCACATCAACCCTCCAGCAGGAGGCCGGCCGCAAGCTGCGCCTCTCGGCGTCGCTGGCGATGCATGCGGCACAGGGGCTCTATCAGAAGGGCTACATCACCTACATGCGGACCGACAGCACCACGTTGTCGGCCACGGCGATCTCGGCCGCCAGGGCGGTGGTGCGCGAACGGTTCGGGGCCGACCACCTTCCGGACGCTCCGCGTACGTACGCCAACAAGGTCCGCAACGCCCAGGAGGCGCACGAGGCGATCCGGCCCGCCGGCGATCGGTTCAGGCATCCGGACGACGTGGCCGGCGAGCTCTCCAAGAGCGAGGCACGGGTCTACGAGATGATCTGGCAGCGCACCGTGGCCTCCCAGATGACCGATGCCGTGGGGGAGACGGTCCGGATCACCCTGACCGGCGAGGTCGGCCCCGATGGTGGCGGCGTCGCCTCGGACGTCACCTTCTCGGCCAGCGGCACGGTGATCAGCCACCAGGGCTTCCGTCGGGTCTACCGGGAGGACGTGGACGAGCCGGAGGAGGGAGACGACGAGCGGGTGCTCCCGGCCCTGCAGGTCGGAGCGACGGTGAACGTGGTCGAGGTCATCCCGGAGGGCCACATGACACAACCCCCGGCCCGGTTCACCGAGGCCTCGCTGGTGAAGCGGATGGAGGAGTTCGGGGTGGGTCGACCTTCCACGTACGCCTCGATCATGGAGACCATCCAGCGCAACTACGTCTTCAAGAAGGGTTCCGCCCTGGTTCCCACGCTCAGCGCCTTCGCCGTGACGAACCTGCTGGAGCTCCACTTCCCCAGGCTCGTGGACTACGACTTCACGGCCGCCATGGAGGAGGATCTGGACCAGATCGCCAGCGGCAACGCCGAGCGCGTGCCGTGGCTGGAGGCCTTCTACTTCGGGTCCGAGGACGACATCGGCCTCCACGCCAAGGTCACCACCCGGCTGGGCGACATCGACCCCCGGGGGGTCTCCACGGTGCCCCTAGGCGTCACCGACGACGGTCGACCCGTGGTCGCCCGCTTCGGCAAGTTCGGGCCTTACGTCCAGTTGGGAGACGACACCGCCTCGATCCCGGACGACGTGCCTCCGGACGAGCTGACGGTCGCCCGGGCGCTCGAGTTCCTGAACACCCCGACCGACCGGGAGTTGGGGACCGATCCGGAGACAGGCCTGGTGGTGGTCGCCCGTTCCGGCCGATTCGGGCCGTACGTGTCTCTCGGCAGGCTTCCCGACCGTCCGAGGCCCGGTTCCCCCGAGGCCCGGCTCATGTCGGTTCCGTGGAATCGCAAGGAGGTCAAGGTGGCCCTTGCGTACCTCCGCCTCGCCGCCGGCCGGCTGGACTGGACGGGAGCGAAGCAGCTGTCGGGCCTCCCGGGGACCGGCATCGCCAAGGGGACGCTTGACCGCCTGGCCGGTGCAGTGGATGGCGGGGCCACCCCGTTGGAGGCGATGCGCGGGGCCGACGAGCTGGGGATCGCCGGCAAGGGGCTGGCCGGCGTGCGTGCAATCGTGGACCTGGCCGACCGGATCGCGGTGGGACCGGCCGCCTCACCGGCCGAGGTCGTGGAGTCCGCCCTGGAGGCCTCGGGGTACCTCGAGGCGGTGCGGTCCGACGACCGGGGCGAGGATCGCCTGGCCAACCTCGACATTCTGTTCGAGGCTGCGGCGGGCTTCGCCGACGTGGCTTCGATGCTGGACGAGTTGGACAAGCAGGCCGAGGCCGACGACGCACCCCGCCCGAGGACGGCATCGCTGTTCCAGACGATGACCCTGGAGCGGATCACGTTCGAGGATGCCATGCAACTCCTCAGCCTGCCCCGTGTGGTGGGGGTGGACCCGGCCGACGGCGTGGAGATAACCGTCCAGAACGGCCGCTTCGGGCCGTACCTTCGGAAGGGTTCCGACAGCCGCAGCCTCGAGACCGAGGAGCAGCTGCTGACCATCGGCCTGGATGGCTGCCTTGCCGTCCTGGCCCAACCCAAGCGACGCGGCAGGACAGCTGCGAAGCCACCGCTGCGTGAGCTGGGGGTGGATCCGACGTCGGGCCTGATGATGGTCCTGAAGGACGGCAACTGGGGGCCGTACGTGACCGATGGCGAGTACAACGCCTCCCTGAAGCGAGGGGACGCCGTCGAGGAGCTGACCGATGAGAGGGCGGCGGAACTGCTGGCCGAGCGGCGGATGAAGGGCCCGGCCAAGAAGCGTCGTTGACGAGGCCGGACTCCCCGTGTCCCGCAGGGGGTGATGTCGGGCCGGGTCGTGGACCCGATACGGCCGGTGTCGACCTGGTACCGCCATCTGGGGGCATGTCGCCCTCCCGTAGAGTGGCGGGGTGAGCGGATCGACCGGACGAGACTCCGCCGACAGGCGGGACGATCCGGTTCCCGGCGATGAGTTCACGCCGTTCCGTATTCTGGGGCGACCTTCGGTACTCCGGTCCCGACTGTTCATCACCCCGGCCTTCTTCCGCCTCTGGCTGGCCCAGGTGGTCTCGGCAACCGGGGACTGGTTGGGCCTCCTGGCCATCTCCATCCTCGCCATCCGGCTGGGTTCCGGGAACGAGGGCGCCGCCCTCAGCCTTGTCCTGGCCGCTCGGATCGTGCCCGGCTTCTTCTTCGGGCCGGTGGCGGGCGTGCTCGTCGATCGCTGGGATCGCAAGAAGACGATGGTGACCTGCGACATGGGTAGGGCCATGGTCATGCTGGCGCTCCCCTTCGTGGACACCCTGTTCGGGTTGTTCCTCGCTTCGCTGCTCCTGGAGGCGTTCACCATGCTGTGGGGGCCGGCCAAGGAGGCTTCGGTCCCGCACGTGGTCCCTGCCGAGTCGTTGGCCTCCGCCAACTCGCTGTCGATGCTCGCCGCCTATGGGACCTTCCCGGTGGGCGCCGGGCTGATGGCCCTCTTCGGGCGGTTGTCGACCGCGCTCTTCGACTCCTCCTGGGCCGACAACGTGCGCCTCGACGACATGGGGTTGGCCTTCTACGCCAATGCCGTGTCGTTCCTGGTGACCGGCTACCTCATCTTCACCCTCGCCCTTCCGAAGCGCCCACGTGCCGAGCGCGACAAGGCGAAGGGTCGCCGTGCCGCCCTGGCCCATCCGATCCAGGAACTCCGCGAAGGCTGGCGGTTCGTCTTCGTGAACCCCGTGGTGCGCACGGTGAACATGGGCCTGGCCACCGGGTTGATGGGTGGCGGGATGCTGGTGCCGTTGGGTGCCATCTACGCCGACGAGGTGCTGGGCGCCGGCAAGTCGGGCCTCGGCGTGCTGATCACGGCGCTGGGCCTGGGCGTGGCGGCCGGGGTGGGTCTCGTGTCGTGGCTCCAGCGCCGCCTCGACAAGGCCAGGGCGTTCACCTGGTCGTTGATCGGGGCCGGCATCTTCCTGGCCCTGGCCGCCTCCATCAGCCAGATGCACATCTCCACGGCAATGGTGTTCGGCATCGGGATCTGCGCAGGTGCGGTATACGTACTCGGCTTCACCCTGCTCCACGAGAACGTGGACGACCAGTTGCGGGGGCGGATCTTCTCCACCTTCTACGTCCTGGTGCGTGCCTGCGTCCTGCTGGCCCTGGTGGTCGGGCCGCTCATGGAGGATCTCCTGGACAGGCTCTCCAGCGTGCTGTGGGATCGTCACGTGGAGGTACTCGGGCTGGGCATCGACGTGCCGGGGGTGCGTCTCACGCTCTGGTTGGCTTCTCTGATCATCCTGGCCTCCGGCGGCGTGGCCGTCGCCTCGTTGAGGGCCGGTGAGCTGGGCAACCCGGGGCCGGAGCACGATGTCGAGGAGGCGCAGTGACCGGACGCTTCATCGCTGTCGAGGGCGCCGACGGCAGCGGCAAGAGCACGCAGGCCCGGTTGCTGGCAGAGCGACTGGGGGCGGTGTTCACCCGGGAGCCCGGTGGCACGCCGCTGGGTGAACGGATCAGGGCCCTGGTCCTGGATCCGTCCGGGGATCCGCCGGTGGATCGTGCCGAGGCACTGCTGATGGCAGCGGCTCGCGCCCAGCACGTGGCCGAGGTGGTGGTGCCGGCGCTGGCCGCCGGGCGGGACGTCGTGTCCGACAGGTACGTGGCATCGTCGGTGGCGTACCAGGGCTACGGGCGCGGGCTGGGAGCCGACGCCGTCCTGGCTGTGAACCGGTTCGCCACCGATGGCCTGCAGCCCGACCTCGTGGTCCTGATCACGATTGACGCCCGGGTGGCGGTGCGGCGCCTCGGGGAGGACCTGGACAGGATCGAGCAGGCCGGCGACGCCTTCCAGGTAGCGGTGGTAGCCGCATACTCGGAGATGGCAGCTGAGGATCCGGCCAGGTGGCTGGTGGTGGACGGCAACGGCACGATCGAAGAGGTGGCCGCCAGGGTGGCCGCAGCGGTCGAGGGGCGACTTCGGTGACCGGCCCACGAGGTTGGCCTGCGAGGTTGGCCTACGAGACCGGCCCGGGATGAACGACGAAGCCCTCTGGGCGACCGTGGTCGGACAGGAGGCGGCGGTTTCCCTCCTACGTGGCGCTCTCGTGGCGCCGGTACACGCCTTCCTCTTCGTGGGTCCACCGGGTGCCGGCCGGGCAGAGGCGGCCCGGGCCTTCGCCGGAGCCCTCTTCGCCGGGAGCGGAGCCGAGGGCGAGCCCGATGCCGAAGAGGCGGCACGCCATCGTCGCCTCGCCGTCGCCGGTCAGCACCCCGACCTGATCCGGGTGGAGCCGGATGGCCGCGCTCTCCTGGTGGCTGACACGGAGAGGATCACGGTGGAGGGCTGGCGGTCCCCGGTGGAGGCACGCCGCAAGGTGATCGTGGTGGATCGTTTCGACACCGCCGAGCCCGAGGCGGCGGCGAGCCTGCTCAAGACCGTCGAGGAGCCGCCCGCCACGACGATCTTCGTGCTGCTGGCCGAGGAGGTGCCCGCCGAGCACGTGACCATCGCGTCGCGCTGCTTCCGGGTGGACTTCCCGCCGTTGGCCGACGAGGTGGTGGCTGCCGCCATGGTCGCCGACGGGATGGACGTCGAACGTGCCGCGGTGCTGGCCGAGGCGGCGGCCGGAAGCATCGACCGTGCCCGTCTGCTGGCCGAGGATCCGGCCCTCCACGGCCGGCGCAACGCCTGGCATTCCGTGCCGTCCCGCCTGGATGGATCCGGGGCGGCGGTCGCAGTCATCGTCGAGGAGTTGAGGGCGATGATCGACGGTGCCCAGGCGCCGCTGGCGACCCGCCATGAAGAGGAGTTGGCGGTGCTGGCCGAGCGCGAGGAGGCGTTCGGTTCACGTGGTTCCGGTCGCACCGAGCTGGTGGGCCGCCAGAAGCGCGAGCTGCGACGACTGCGCGACGACGAGCTCAGGTTCGGCCTGGCCACCCTGAGTCGCGTCTACCGGGATTCGGCCCTGGCGGCCAGCGAGGCCGGGCTACCGGTGGATGCCTCGGCGGCTGCGACCGCTCGCATAACCGCCGCCACAGGTGACCTGGTCCGCAATCCGAACGAGACCCTGCTACTCCAGGCGCTGCTCCTGGACCTGCCGATGGCTTGAGCAGTCGAGGGCGGATCTGCGATGTGCAGGGCCGGGGCCCTCGTGTCGGCAGACCCCGATAGGGCTCGTCCAGGAGGACAGGCCTATTCGGGGGTGACGTAGGCGGCGGTCAGCCCGCCATCTACTGAGAAGTCGGTCCCGGTCACGTAGGAGGACTCGTCCGACGCCAGCCAGAGGGCGGCCTGGGCGATCTCCCCGGCTTCCCCGAAGCGGCCCATCGGCACGTGGACCAGGCGTCGCTGCCGTTTCTCCTCTGTGTCCAGGAAGGACATCAGCAGCTCGGTACGAAGCGGTCCGGGGCACAGCGCATTGACCCGGATGCCCTCCCTGGCATGGATCACGGCCAGTTCCCGTGTCATGGCGAGCACGCCGCCCTTGGAGGCGGTGTAGGCCAGTTGCGGGGTGGCCGCACCGACGAGGGCCACGAAGCTGGCCGTGTTGATCACGCTTCCGCCGCCGGAGCGACGCAGGGCCGGGATGCCGTGGCGGCAGCCGAACCAGACGCCCTTCAGGTTGATGGACATGGTCAGGTCCCAGACGGCCTCCTCGGTGGCTTCGGCGTCGCCGTCACCGGGGTGCATGATCCCGGCGTTGTTGAACAGCACGTCGAGTCGCCCGAAGGCCTCCTCGGTGGCGGCGATGGCGGTAGCCACGTCGGTCTCGATCGCCACGTCGGCAGACAGGGCAATGGCTTCACCGCCCGCACCGGTGATCTCGTCAACGACCTGCTGCGATCCGTCGAAGTCCACGTCCACTGCGGCTACCCGGGCTCCCTGGGCAGCGAAGAGGAGGGCGCTCTCGCGGCCGATCCCCGATGCGGCGCCGGTGATGAACGCCGCCTTCCCGGCGAGGCGGCCGCCCGGTGTGCCGTCGGTCGTCATGGCCTGCAGCCCGGGCATGCGGGTCGTAGGGCTCGTTTCGGACGGTCTCTGTCCAGGGGCGTCGGCGCGGGGCGGATCATGGCGCTGAGCCTGCCACACGGACCCGGCCCGGTGGACCTGATGCACCGCCGTCGTGGTCGAAGCCCGCCCGGTCTGAAAGGCTCGACCCATGACGGGTACCGAGGTGCTCCGGGACGGGGCCGGCATCGTTAGGGGCGCCTGCCACCACGACTGTCCGGACACCTGTGCGTGGGAGGTGACGGTCATCGATGGGCGCGCCGTCCGACTCCGTGGCGTGGACGACCACCCGTTCACCGCCGGCGGCACGGTCCGGGTCTTCAACGACAGGGGGTCGGTCGAGATGCGTGCCGCCGTGGTGGACCGTGTGCAGCCGGGTCTGGTGACCATGCCCTTCGGGTGGTGGGCGAATGCCACCTCCGTCGGCAGGGGAGCCAATGCCCTGACCAACCCGAGCCTCGGCCGCAAGGTCGGTTCAGCGTCGTTCCACGACACCCTCGTCCAGGTGGAGAAGGCCGGGTCGTGAGCACCACGGTCACCATCACGGGAACGGGTACGCCGATCCCCACACCGGACCGTGCCGGACCGGGGGTGCTGGTCACCCACCGGTCCGATGGCCGGAGGACGGACCTGCTGTTCGATGCCGGGCGGTCCACGGTGATGCGGCTGCTGGGTGCCGGATCCGGTCCCGGGGACCTGGACGCCGTCTTCCTCACCCACCACCACTCCGACCACCTGGTCGGCCTTGACGACGTGCTCCTGACCAGGTGGGTCATGGATCGGGAACAGAACCTCCCGCCCCTGCCGGTGGTGGCACCCGACGGACCATGCATCCAGTTCGTGGAGGGCCTCTGCGAGCGGTGGGCCGATGACCTGGAGGTGCGGTCCGCCCACTCCCGGCGCCACAGCGGACCATCGGTGCAGCCGACGGCGTTCGCATACCCGGAGGTTCCGACCGAGGTGTGGCGGTCGGGCGACGTGGGCGTGCTGGCCGGACAGGTGCGCCACGAGCCGGTCCATCCGGCGGTGGGCTACCGGATCGAGACACCGGACGGCGTGGTGGCGATATCCGGGGACACCCTGGTGTGCGACGAGGTCGCCGACCTGGCCGCCGGGGCCGACGTGCTGGTCTACGAGGCCATGCGCTTCTCTGAGATCCGTAAGGTTCCGGAACACCGTCAGTACATCCTCGACTACCACGCGGACACGCTCCTCATCGGTGCGCAGGCTGAGGAGATCGGCGTTCCGCTGCTGGTGCTGACCCATCTGATCCCAGCGCCGACCTGCGACGCGGACGAGCAGGCGTTCGTGGACGACGTGCGGTCCGGCGGCTACACGGGCGAGGTGGTCGTGGCGAGCGACCTCACCTCGGTGACCCTTCCCTGACGGGGCTCACCGGTCGTGTAGGACGAACCGGATCCGCTTGAAGCCCTTCCCCTTCGACTCGGTCTTGACGACCTCCAGGCGACCGACCTGGCCGGTTGACGACACGTGGGTCCCGCCGTCGGCCTGCTTGTCCAGGCCGACGATGTCCACGATGCGGATCTCGGTCACCGAGTCCGGGACCAGGTTCACCTTGGTCCGGATGAGGTCACGGTCCAGCACGGCGTCGTCCCGGGCGATGAACGACACCTCAATGGGTCGGTCGGCGGCGATCTCGACGTTGCAGAGTGCCTCCACCTCGGCCGCGAAGCCCTCCGGTAGCTGGTCCACCTCGAAGTCCATGCGTCCTGAGAGGGCATTCATGTTGCCGCCTGTGACCACCCGCCTCCAGTCCCTCCACATGACCCCGCAGAGGATGTGCATGGCGGTGTGGGTTCGCATCATCTGTCGGCGTCGGGCGTCGTCCACCTCGCCGGTGACCGTCGTATCCACCTCGGGTACCGGACCGGCCAGGGTGTGGAGCACCCTCCCGTCGACGGTCCGGACGTCGAGGACCGCTGCCGCTCCGTTGGCCCACACCAGGTGGCCGGTGTCGTGTGGCTGGCCGCCGCTCGTGGCGTAGAAGGCGGTCCGGTCCAACTCCACGCGGTCGCCGTCGACGGATACGACGGTGCCGTCGAACGTGCGCAGGTCGGCATCCACCAGGTACAGGCGGTCTGTCATGGCCCGGTCTCCCAGTCGGCAGGGCGGGTCCCGCCGACGGCCACACGCAGCTCCCCGCCCACCACCTGCCACTCCAACTGCTGCAGTCCATAGCCGTCGGGCGGCCAGGTGGCCGTCGGGTCGCAGGAGTCCACGAAGACCGACGAGGCACCGTTCCACTGGGCCAGGCAGGTTCCATCGCCTCCGGTCCCCGGCACCGTGGCGAAGAAGGCGTTCCAGCCGATGCCCGGGTCGTTGCCGGCGTGGGTGAGCCAGATCGGCCGCTTCCGGCCCGCCAGGTCGGGGAACGGCACGGGTCCGTTGTCGGCGATCTCGGCGGAGAGGCGCGCCGCGTCGATGCCACGGAAGTCGGAGTCGCCCAGCTTCACCTCTATGGCGTCGGTCGAGCCGGCCAGCCAGAGCACCAGGACCATGGCACCCACTGCGGCGGCCAGGCCCACGACCATCGTGGCGATGGCCCGCCGGAGGTCCATCCGTACTCCCCGGGCGACGGTCATGGCCAGCAGGGCTCCCTTCGTAGGTTGGCCACGGGTGTGTCGGAAACCCGCGCCACAGTTCGGCCCCGCTGGGTAGGTCCCATGGGGGCGCTGCCTAGTATCGCAAGAGTCGGGATCTGGGTGTCAACCGGGCCGACCGGTGGCCAGCGGGCCGGTTCCGACCGGCAGGAGGATGACAGGTGGACCTGTTCGAATACCAGGGCAAGCAGTTCTTCGCCCGGTACGGGATGCCGGTGTCTCCCGGCGAGATCGCCTTCACCGTGGAGGAGGCCGTGGCAGCGGCCGAACGGATCGGCATGCCGGTGATGGTCAAGGCCCAGGTCCACACAGGTGGCCGGGGCAAGGCCGGCGGGGTGAAGTTCGCCGCCACGATCGACGACGTGCGGGAACACGCCGCCAACATCCTGGGCCTGGACATCAGCGGGCATGTGGTGGGACGGGTCTGGATCGAGCTGGCCTCGGACATCGCCGAGGAGTACTACGCCTCGTTCACCCTCGACCGTTCGGCCCGGAAGCACCTCGGGATGCTCTCGGCTGAGGGCGGCGTGGAGATCGAGACGGTGGCGGAAGAGAACCCGGAGGCCATCGCCAAGGTCTGGATCGACCCGGTCGACGGCCTCGACGAGGCGACGGCCCGGGCCTGGGTGGCCGCGGCGAACCTGCCGGAGGCTGCGGTGGAGGGCACGGTGGACATCCTCCAGAAGCTCTACACGGCCTACGTGGACGGCGACGCCGACCTGGTGGAGATCAACCCGCTCATCCTCACCCCGGACGGCCGTGTCCACGTGCTGGACGCCAAGGTCACGCTGGATGGCAGCGCCGTGTTCCGCCATGAGGACTACGCGGTGTTCGACGAGACCCAGACCCGCGACGAGCGCGAGACGGCGGCCCATGCCCGGGGCCTCCAGTACGTCGGCCTGGATGGCTCCGTGGGTGTGATCGCCAACGGAGCCGGGCTGGCCATGTCCACGGTGGACGTGGTCAACCAGGTGGGTGGCAGCCCCGCCAACTTCCTGGACATCGGTGGCGGTGCCAATGCCGATGTCATGGCCGGAGCCCTGGAGGTCATCAACAACGACCCGGCGGTCCGGTCCATCTTCATCAACATCTTCGGTGGCATCACCCGGGGCGAGGAGGTCGCCAACGGCATCATCGGTGCCCTTGAACGGGTCCGAATCGACGCCCCGATCGTGATCCGACTCGACGGCACCAACGCCGAGGAGGGTCGGGCCATCCTGGAGCCGCACCTGTCCGACACCCTCCAGATGGCTCCGACGATGCTGGAGGCGGCCCGACGGGCCGTGGAACTGGCCGCGTCAGCGGGCACCGACGAGAACCGGGAGGCCTGAGCCATGAGCATCTTCGTCGACTCCGACACGAAGGTCGTCTACCAGGGCCTGACCGGCAGCCAGGGCCGCTACTACGGCCTGCTGAACCGTGACTACGGCACGCAGGTGGTGGCCGGCACCAACCCCAGGAAGGCCGGCACCGACGTGGACGGCATCCCCGTCTACGCCACGGTGGCCGAGGCGGTCGCCGAGACCGGGGCCACGGCCTCGTGCATCTTCATTCCGGCACCCGGCGTGCACGATGCCGTGATGGAGGCTGCCAGGGGTGGCGTGGAGTTCATCGTGGCGATCACGGAGGGCGTACCGGCCCATGACGAGGCCGACCTCTACAACCGCCTCCGCCGGGACTTTCCCGACGTGCGGCTGCTGGGCCCCAACTGCCCGGGGATCATCTCTCCCGGAGAGTGCAACATCGGCATCACCGCCGGCCACATCGCCCTGCCCGGTGGCCCCGTGGGCATCGTGAGCCGGTCCGGCACGCTCACGTACCAGGCCCTGTACGAGCTGAAGGAGAAGGGCATCGGCTGCACGACCTGTGTCGGCATCGGTGGCGACCCCGTGCCCGGCACCTCGTTCATCGACTGCCTGGCGGCCTTCGAGGCCGATCCTGAGACGAAGGCGGTGATGATGATCGGTGAGATCGGGGGGTCCGCCGAGGAGGAGGCTGCCGAGTTCATCGCCGACCACATGACCAAGCCGGTCTCGGCGTACGTGGCGGGGGTGACCGCTCCGCCCGGAAAGAAGATGGGCCATGCCGGTGCCATCGTCTCGGGAGGTCGGGGAACCGCCGCCGCCAAGATGGATGCGCTGCGCGATGCCGGGGTCCGGGTCGGCCTGAATCCGACCGAGGCCGGCGAGCACATGGCCGACATCGTCGCCGACCTGGGCTGACGGAATCAGCTCACGGGGCCACTGTTACGGTCGCCCCCATGTCGTTGGCGGTGCTGGTCTCGGGAACGGGTTCGATCCTGGACGCGATGGTGGCAGCCGGTCTGCCGGTCGCCCTGGTCGTCTCGGATCGCCCCTGTCCGGCCATTGGATTGGCGGCCGACCATGACATCGAGGCGGTCGTGGTGCGTCGGGATTCCTTCGGCGATGACTTCGACAGGGACGCCTACACGGTGCGACTGACGGACCTGCTGGTCGACCGTGGGGTCTCGCTGGTGGCCATGGCGGGGTTCGGCACGATCCTCGGCCAACCGGTCTACGACCGCTTCGCCGGGCAGATCCTGAACACCCATCCCGCCCTGCTGCCCGCCTTCCCCGGCTGGCATGCGGTCCGCGATGCCCTCGCCCATGGCGTGACGGTGACCGGCTGCACCGTGCACCTGGCGACCCTCGAGGTGGATGCCGGGCCGATCCTGGCCCAGGGGACGGTCGAGGTCCGCCCCGATGACGACGAGGCCAGCCTCCACGAGCGCATCAAGGCCGTCGAGCGGCGCCTCTACGTGGACACCATCCGATCGGTCCTGGTCGGCGAGGCATCCGTTGCGGCCCCACCTGTTCCGGCCGGTGCCTCCGAGGGAGCCTCCACATGAGCGTCCCCACCCCGCGCCGCGCCCTGCTGTCGGTCTACGACAAGACGGGGATCGTGGACCTCGGCCGCTCCCTGGTGGACCTGGGCTGGGAGCTGGTCTCGAGTGGCGGTACGGCCTCACTGCTGGCGGCCGAGGGCATCGCGGTGACCGAGGTGGCCGAGATGACGCAGGCTCCCGAGATGCTGGGCGGCCGGGTGAAGACCCTCCACCCGGTGGTCCACGGCGGGATCCTGGCTGACCGGTCGGACCCGGCCCACATGCACGACCTGGGCGAGCGTGGCATCACGCCGATCGACCTGGTGGTGGGGAACCTCTACCCGTTCACGTCCGACCCGGGTATCGAGCTGATCGACATCGGAGGCCCGACCATGGTCCGGGCGGCGGCCAAGAACCACGCCCACGTCGGCGTGCTGGTGGATCCGGCCGACTACGGCCCGGTCGTCGACGAGCTGAGGGCCGACGGCTGGCTGGGAGATGCCACCCGCCGACGGCTGGCCAGGGCGGCGTTCGCCCACACCGCGACATACGACGCCGCTATCGTGGCCTGGTTCGATGACGATCCGGCCTCGGACCACGCCGCTGACCCCCTCAAGCCCTCCATGCACCTGGCCCTGGAACGGGTGCAGGACCTCCGGTACGGCGAGAACCCCCACCAGGTGGGTGCCCGGTACCGGGCCGCGGGAACGACGGGGTGGTGGGACACCGCGGTGGTGCACGGCGGAAAGGCCATGTCGTACCTGAACCTCTTCGACACCGAGGCTGCCTGGCGCCTCGTGCACCGCCTGGGCGAGGAGCCGTGTGCCGTGGTCGTCAAGCACGCCAACCCGTGTGGGGCAGCGGTCGGCTCCGACATCGCCGAGGCCTACCTGGCAGCCCACGAATGCGATCCGGTGTCCGCGTTCGGGGGGATCGTGGCCGTGAATCGTCCCGTCACCATGGCAATGGCCGAGGCGCTCTCCGAGGTGTTCACCGAGGTGGTCGTGGCACCGGCCTATGAGGCTGACGCCCTGGTCCACCTACAGGTCCGTCAGAACCTCCGGATACTGGAGGCCGATGAGCCCACCTGGCCTGAGCTGGACGTGAGGGGGATTGACGGCGGGCTGCTGGTCCAGACCGCCGATCGCCTCATCGCCGAGCCGGCCACGTGGCAGGTGGTGACCGACCGGGAACCCACGGCGTCAGAGTGGTCGGACCTGGAGTTCGCGTGGCGGGTGGCGGCACGGGTGAACTCGAACACGATCGTGCTGGTGAAGGACCGACGTGCCGTGGGGATCGGTGCCGGCCAGCAGAATCGCCGTGATGCCGGACGCATCGCGGCGGAGAAGGCTGCTGGTCGGGCCGTCGGCGGAGCCTGTGCCAGCGACGCCTTCTTCCCGTTCAGGGATGGCCTGGAGGCAGCCGCCGAGGCCGGCGCCACGGCAGTGGTCCAGCCGGGAGGGTCGATACGTGACGATGAGGTGATCGCCGCAGCGAATGCCCACGGCATGGCGATGGTGCTTACCGGTGAACGCCACTTCCGGCACTGAGAAGCGGGCCATTCGACAGTCTCCGGACGCCCGATAGCGTCGCCGCCATGAGCGCACGACTTCTCGAAGGTGGACCGGTGGCCGAGGCCGTCCTGGATGATGTCAGGGCCCGGGTGGACGCCCTCAGGGCCATCGGCATAACGCCCGGCCTGGGCACGATCCTCGTCGGCGACGACGGCGCCAGTGCCGGCTACGTCCGCAAGAAGCACGAGACCTGTGAGTCGGTGGGCCTCGTCTCCAGCCACATCCAGGTCCAGGCCGGGGATCCTCCGGCAGCCCTGGACGAGGCCGTCGCGGCCTTCAACGAGGACCCGGCGGTCCACGCGTACATCATCCAGCACCCGGTCGCCGACGGCTTCGACTTCAACGCCGCCCTGTCCGCCATGGACCCGGGCAAGGACGCGGACGGCCTCCACCCGATGAACCTGGGCAGGCTGGTCCTCCAGGAGGACGGTCCGGTGCCCTGTACGCCGGCCGGCATCCAGGCCATCTTCGTCCACTACGACATTGACATCAGCGGTAAGCACGTGGTCGTGATCGGCCGCGGCCCGACGTTGGGCAGGCCGCTGGCGCTACTGCTGACCACCAAGGCTCCCGGCGCCAACGCAGCGGTGACCGTGGTGCACTCGGCTGTTCCGGACCTGGCGGACCTGACGCGTGAGGCCGACATCGTCGTGGCCGCCCTGGGCGTTCCGTCCTTCGTGAAGCCCCACATGGTGAAGCCGGGAGCGGTCGTGGTGAGCGGAGGCATCTCCTGGGAGGGGCGCAGGCTGCTGGCCGATGTGGACGAGTCGGTCGGTGAGGTTGCGTCGTGGATCACGCCCCGTCTGGGTGGTGTGGGTCCGACGACCGTGGCCATGCTGCTTCGCAACACCGTGGAGGCAGCGGAGCGCTCCGTCTCGTAGTCGGGCCGCCCGGGCTCCGGTTCCGGGGTCCGGAGACTTCAGGTACGCCATGGACCTCATCGGGTTCATCAGGGAGGAGACCGACATGGCCGTGGGCGTGGCGGCCTTTCCGGAGCTGCATCCGCGGTCACCCCACCGGCGTTCCGACAGGCGTCACCTGGCAGACAAGCTGGCCCTGGCCGACTTCGGGATAACGCAGTTCTTCTTCGATGCCGACCATTACCGCCGGATGGTCGACGAGCTGGGCGAGCTCGGCTGCGACACGCCGGTACTGCCCGGGGTGATCACGGTGACCAACCCGACGAGCGTGAAGCGGTTCGCCGACATGAACGGTACGACCACCTCGGACGACCTCTGGAACCGACTGG
>ENA-ORDG01000026-ORDG01000026.1-marine-metagenome-genome-assembly--contig:-NODE-26-length-71513-cov-7.119506_pt1 | contig 71513 bp, 65 predicted proteins | sample MGYA00248629_ERZ508524 | MGnify/ENA primary metagenome ERZ508524 (study PRJEB26194, sample SAMN05421901) | marine metagenome | isolation source: East of Rio de Janeiro, Brazil, South Atlantic Ocean...
GAGATGGCCGTTGACGATTTAGTGGAAGAGATTACCAAGAAGTTGGGAGAGGAAACTCGTTTAAGCGATTGGCTGAACGTGGATCAAAGCATGATTCAGGGGTTTGCTGACGTGACAAAAGACCACCAGTGGATTCATGTCGACGTCGATCGGGCGACAAAAGAATCTCCATTTGGAAGCACTGTTGCCCACGGTTTTTTGACATTGTCTTTGATACCGCACCTGGGTGGAATGGTGGACGCTACGGAACCAGCCTACCCAGGTTTAAAACTCGCCATAAATTATGGCCTGAACCGGGTCCGTTTCCCAAATCCCGTGACCTCGGGCACCAATGTTAGGACCCGTACCAAGCTAGTGGGCGTCGACAAGATCAACGACGAGTGCTTCCAGGTTGTAGGGGAAGTAACCATAGAAATCGAAGGAAAAGAAAAGCCAGCGTGCGTTGCAGAGATGGTGTCCAGGTACTATTTCTAGAAAATTACGTTTCCAGGGCATCAAAGCGTCGATGTAATTCGACTCCTGAGGCTTCAAATATCGGCTCGCCAGGCATCAACTATGTTCTCCTGTTATTGCCATCAGATGAGAAAGAGGTGATGACCTATGTTGGGGAGGGGGTGGGCGTTCACCGTCAATGGTCAGTCAAAATGGACGGCAAGGTCTATCCTGGACTTTATACCGAGATGTTAAGTACGTCTTGTTAGTGGGAAAAAAGTGCACAGAAAAGTGCACGTCCGCATCCTGTTGACCCGTGTTTTTATGTGTTGCCAGGCACGAACCATGTAACAGGCAACACAGTACGGTAGGCATGAACATGGGAAACGACTAACTCTTAACCAGTTGCTCCCAGATCCTTAAGATGAGGCTTTCGTATACCCCATCAGTGGTGGCCGCAAATCTACTATGATCCGCTGTCATCGCTACCAGAATTTGATAACCGAATTGATAACGAACTTGATAACACTATCTGACATAGCAAAACATTTAGGCACGAACGTTTGCAGGAAAATATTCTGGCGCTTGGACTAAATCACGCCTGATAACACTAATTAGAACTACTCGCACCAGACTCAAAAACCGGTGGGGGTGACTCTGTGTCAGTTCGACTCTGACCTTCGGCACCATCGTTTTAGGCACGAAATTGGCCCAGACCTCGTCAAAGAGGTCTGGGCCTTTTGCTATAGCGCCCACAGATTACTGTCGACTAGTTTCTTCCTCAGCCATCTTTTAGAAGTAATACCTGGTCACGGTCTCAGCGACGCAACCTGGTTTTTCCTGCCCATCGATCTCGATGGTCACTTCTGTGACCACCTGAAAGCACTCGTCGTTGATCTGGTCGACACTCGCTAACTTGCTCCGGGTCCGCACTTTGGAACCCGCGGCCACGGGATTTGGAAAACGGACGCGGTTCAGTCCGTAATTGACCGCCAGCTTCAGACCTGGATACGGCGGCTGGTCGGCATCGACGTGTCCACCAAGATGAGGAATCAGCGACAATGTCAGGAATCCGTGAGCAATGGTGCTTCCAAAGGGTGATTCTTTTGCTGCACGGTCCACATCAACGTGGATCCACTGGTGGTCTTTTGTCACGTCGGCGAACCCTTGGATCATCGTCTGGTCCACGGTCAGCCAATCACTCAGATGGGTCTCCTCGCCAAGTCTGCCGGTAATTTCGTCCACCATTTCTGCTACAGCCATATTCGTCTCCTAGTTCATGAATACTTTACTGGCATTTTACATCCTCGCCGCCATGCTCGAGTGGACCAGTGTTGCAATGACAGCCTGAGTCAGTCAGGATTGCAAGGGTTCGATAACCGAAAATCCTAACGTGACCTTGATGCCGAGTGATTCTGAATAAGCCAACGCTATCCTGCAGGAGGGAAAGTCTTAGCAGTCGCCAGGCATTCGATAATCCAAGAGTGGGGTCAACAATGGCTGATCAAAAGATAGAGATTGGACCGGCGCTCTCCAGCGAATTGATTCGGCTGGCAGTCGCCTATAACGACGCATTAGACCGGTGCACGGTTACCAACGGCTCCAACATAGACGAAGTGATGGGGTTCTTCACCGACGATGCCATACGAGTCACCGTCGGCCATGACCCGGCGGTGGGCAAATCGGCTATCCGTGAAAGCTTCCTCCGGCGCTCAGGGCGACTCCAACAGGTTGTTGAGCTAAAGGGGATCGAGTTGTGGGGTGACTTCGTTGTCTGCCGCATCGAGCGTAAAGACACGACCCATACCGCTTCAGGTTTGGAACATCATCTGCGAATATTGTTGGTCAAAGAAGGGAAAATCAAAAGGCTTATCGTCGTGGTCGATCCAGAGGAGGATGGTCGTCTAAAACCCGTCGTCTCCGACTGACCGCGTGTCCGTTTGGATCTGACGTTTAGCAACGGATTCTTGACACCCGGCTCACGGAGCGCCGCATCGCCTTTTACGGCGCCGCCGGCCTGCTGATCTTGGGCGCCCCTCTGCGCGCCAGGCCGTACCAGGCGGTCACCCCGAGGCTGACCATGGCGGAACCGGTTATGGCGAATGCCCAATCCCACTGGCCCGCGGCCAGCGCCAACGGATAGGCCCCGAGATAATGGACAGCCGGCGTGATGTGCAAAACACCCATCACCCGGCCCCGCACCTCGAGCGGTGTCTCCAGTTGGACCACCGTAGTCGCGAGAGGCCACACCAATCCCTTGCCCACCAAGCCGACCAACAGAAAAAGTATCCATGAAAGCCAGAACCAACTCGACCAAGCGAAGAGCGTCAGGATGAATGTGAATATCACCAAGCTGAATAAAAGGGAGCGGTAGACGTTGGCGGGTTGGATCATCGGCAAGATGAGACTACCCATAAACGCCCCGATCCCCGACCCAAGGAAGAGCAGCCCCACGCCTGCGGCGCCCGTGGTCAAGACGTCTTTGGCCATGGCCGGAACGATATGGTTGTGCGCCATGCCAAAGGCGCCAAAGGTGCAGACTATGACGATGACCGTCAGGAGGAACGGACTATTTTTTACGTAGGTCAGCCCATCAGCAAAGTCGCTGAATACAGACCGCCTGGCAGAGTAATCCGACTGACGGGTGCGTCCAATCTTGGCGACGCAGGCCACACTCACAACGTAACAACCGGCCATCACCCATAAACTGGCGGCCAGTCCCCACACTTCGATGATGACCCCAGCTAACGGCGGGCCGATGATGCTTCCGGCTTGCATGGCTGCGGAATTCAGGGCGACGCCGTCTAATATCGAATCTTCCTCGACCAGATCGCCGATCAATGTCGTCCGGGCCGGCATGTTGATGCCCTGAGTAACACCCAACAGGACAGCGCCAGCGTAGATGTGCCAAACTTCGACCAGGTCAGCGACGGTTAAAAACGCCAGCGCTGCAACGATACCGGCCACCGCCGTCTGGGTCGCCATCAGGACGTAGCGGCGCTGGAACCGGTCGGCAACAACCCCGGCCACCAGCAATACTGAGACGTTGGGAATCCCGTATAAAGATATGACCAGACCTAACTGGGCTGAAGATTCGGTAATCTCTAGCACTAGCCAACCAATCACCAGGAACTGCATGCCGAGGGCTAGTGACTGCGTGACTACGCTTAGCCAAAACCAGCGAAACGCAATCTCCCGCCAAACGACAGATATTCGGCGTCGATAGCCAGCATGTTCCGATCGGGCCTCGGTGCTATCGGGAGTCGTCAATCAGCGGCCCATCAGCGAAGGTATGTAGCCGTCTAAAGTGGTCATTTCTTAACGCGGGGGAATCTTGAAATCTCCTGGCTGATCTAGTGCTTACTCGTAATAGCGGTTACTTGAAGCGTAATCGGACATCGGGATTCATTCGAGAGGTTATACTATCGGACGTCCGATTTTCAACGAAGGCTCTTAGTAGGGCCAACAGCGCGAACACATCCGCGAATCAGGGATAATCTGCCGAAATAAATTTCCTACATTCGTTGATCAAAATGGCCAGAAAACAAAGGACTTCAGGCACAATCTAAAACATTGAGAATGACCGTGACAACAAGAGACTCTGAAAAAGCCGACATGATTCTGCACGCAGGAAAAGTCCTCACAGCCGACGCCGAAGACAGCATCGAACAGGCGGTTGCCATCCGCGGGAACTCTATCCAAGCCGTGGGGAGCGATCAAGATGTGATGGCCTTGGCCGGTGCGGACACCAAGACCATCGACCTGCGGGGACGAACGGTGATCCCTGGCATCATCGACATACACGCCCACATGGACCGCGAGGGCCTGAAGCGGATCAATCCCTCCCTTGAAGGCGCAAAGTCCATCCCCGAGATCTTGAGCATCATCGAGCAACAGGTGGCCCAGACGGGTCCAGGCGAATGGGTGGTCACCATGCCGGTGGGCGACCCGCCGAATTACGCGGACGTACCAGGGAGTCTCAAAGAGGGGCGGTTCCCCAACCGGTGGGACCTCGATAAAGTATCGCCCAATAACCCGGTCTACATCCGGGGCATCTGGACCCCCTGGAACGTCCCGCCGTCGGTGGCCATCGCCAACAGCGCGGCGTTGCAACTGGCCGGAATCGACCGCCACACCCAGTCGCCCGATTCAAGCGTAGCCATCGAACATGATGACACTGGCGAGCCCACGGGAATCATGGTCGATACTGGTCGATTCCCGTCAGTGGAGTTCACCCTCATGAAGGTCGTGCCCCGGTTCACCCACAAACAACGTGTTGCCGCCTTGAAAGAATCTATGCGGCTCTACAACGCCGTTGGCACGACCGGCACCTATGAAGGCCACGGCGTAGCCCCGGAGGTGATGCGGGTCTATAAGGAAGTTTGGGACGCCAAGGAAATGACCGTTAGGGCTCACCTCACTCTTAGTCCTGGTTGGAAAACTGTCGCCCAAGCGGCCCAAGAGATGGAGCGGTGGGCGCACTCGGCCTCAGGCCAAGGATTCGGCGATTCCATGCTCCACGTCAGCGGCTACTACATCCACTACCGCGGCAGCGAATACACGGCCCGTGCCAGGTCCGCCGAGCTTCCTTTCACCGGCTGGGCAGGCTTCGCTCAGGGCTACAATCCCCCAGCCAAATTCCGCCAACTGGTCGAGCTGGCAGCCCAGCACAAGCTCAGGGTCAACACGATCGTGGCCGACTGTTTGGATGAGGTGTTGGAGGTCTTTCAAGGCGTACACCGCGAGATTCCGATCGACAAAGAACGCTGGATGATTGGCCACGTGATCGAAACGTCTTCTGAGCAATTAAGGGTGATCCGGGAACTGGGTCTAATCATTGAGACCATCCCCCTGACCCACCTGTGGCTGCGCGGCAACCGGTTCTTGGAGGAACCCGAGGCAGCGGATCAAGCCGTGGCCCACCGCGATTACCTGGATCAAGGCGTCAATTTCGGTCTCGGGACCGACAACAAACCGTACAGTCCGTTTCCCACGATCTGGGCGGCGGTCGCCCGGCAAGAGCGCACGACGAAAAAAGTGCTCGGCCCAACACAGATCATCACCCGGATGGAAGCGCTGAGGGCGATCACTATGGGAGGCGCCTACTTCTGTTTTGAGGAAAGCCGCCGGGGGTCCCTGGAGGCGGGTAAGCTGGCCGATCTCGCGGTCTTATCCGACGACTACCTGTCTGTCCCCGAAGACGAGATTCCTGAACTCAACTCGATTTTGACCATGGTCGGCGGCCAGGTGGTCCATTCCTCGGGTGATATTTAGCCATAGGCAATACCCGCCCATGGGCCGGGCTAGGTGTAGAATCGTCGGCACCAGATTGAAAATCGGGCCGAGAAGGGCGGACTATGAGTTCCCCAATCAACCAGCAACCCACCTATCCCGGCGCCGTGACTTCGATGATCAGCTACGGCGACCGGGTCCAGGGATTTCTCGCCGTGCCGGAACACCAACCGGGCCCCTTTGGCGCAGTGATATTGGGTCACGAGCGGTACGGGCTGGTCCAACACACCCTTGATCTTGTGGCCAAGTTCGCCGCCCACGGCTATATCGCCTTGGCCCCGGACATGTTTTCGCGGTGGGACGGGGACCAAGAGGCCCTAACCCGCGGCGACATCAGCGTGAGAATCTCCGATGCGGACATCAAGTCCTACATGGGCAACAGCCTCGACTACTTGTTAACCCACCCACAAGTGGACCCGGACCGTATCTGCGCCATGGGGGTTTGCCAGAGCGGCGATTATCCGCTGGTCCTGAACAGCGTCCGCGATGAGATAGCGGCCAACATCGTCATCTACGGCGGGGCGCAGGCCAGCAAATGGGAAGTTAATGAGGAACGGCCCGAGCCTTACGAGTCAATCTTGGCGCAGGTCCAAGCGCCTGTCCTTGGGATCTGGGGTGAGGACGACCAGGTGGTCTCGGTGGAGGACATGCGCCGGTTGAGAGATGTCTTGGAATCCAACCGGAAGACTTACGAATTCACCCTGTTCTCCGGCATGCCCCACGGCTGGATGAATTCGACGATGCCGGGCCGCTACAGACCCAAGGAATCGGAACAAGCCTGGTCGATGATCCTGGATTTCATGGAGCGGGTCCACGCCGGGGAATTCTCCGATGACCGGGTGATCTGGCGTTTCCAGTCCAACATCGCCCCGGACTACGATTTCTCTAAGAAAGTGCGGCTGGCGTGAAGGTGGATTCTGGCTGGCGGATGAGCGCTTCGGCTGCGGGTAGAAGATGGCGCAATCAGCTACATCTACCACCAAACTCATAAACCGATAAGTTTTCAAGAATAAGGAAGGCGAGAAACAAATGCCAGGTCTGGAAACTGGGGTCCAATTTCATCTGCCCACTTATGCACACGTGCCAATGCCCCACTTGGTCGAGTTGGCCAAGAAGGCCGAGGCCAAGGGCGTCGGCCAATTCTGGGTTACCGACAATCTTAGAAGCCGCAACAGCTTCGTCGTGCTAGCGGCTTTTGCCAGTAATCTCAAGGTCAAGCTTGGGACTGCCATCACGGTCCAATACTTCCGCAACCCGGTCGACCTGGCCGACATGGTGGCGACGCTCAGCGAATTGATGGATGGACGGGAACTCAGCATCGGCCTGGGATTCGGCAATCCCAGGACCTACACATTCGTCGACACCCCCAAGCCCATAAGTTTCCTGCGGGAGACATCCCAGAGCCTGCGTCGGCTCTTGAACGGCGAAGAGGTCTGTTTCGCCGATTATCCAAACCTGCTCGAGTATTTCAACTTCAATCCCAAAGGCTTGTTCAAGCTGAATTTCGCCCCCAAGACCCCCATCCTCCAATACTGCGGCGCTAACGGCCCATTGGGCTTGGAAGTTGGCGGCCGGAACATGGACGGGCTCATATTCGGCGGCCATTACATGGCGGCGCTACGTACTGGACGCGTGCCGGAACAACTGCAGATATTCAACGACGCCGCCAATGATTCCGGGGTGGGCGAAGGCGTGACCAGGGTCGCGGAGATCAAGCTATCTTTATCCAAGGACGGCCAGGCAGCCAGGGACTTCGTTAAAGAGAGTTCGGGAAACCGGATATTGAACATGTACCGCCGGGGCTATAGCCATGAGGACATTCAGCGGTTGGGAGTCGATCTGGAGGATGTGGACCAACTGGACCAGGCCGAGAAGGCCGGGGTGTCCTCCGTGGAATTCGACGACCTGGTCACAGACGACATGATTGACGCCATCTTCATCGCGGGGACACCCGGTGACTGCCTGGAGCGCATGATTGAGGTCCAGTCCACCGCCCAGTCTCAGGGCTTTCACCAGTTGATGTATTCCGAACTGGGACCGGACATCGACGAAGCGATCGAGCTGTTGTGTGACGAGATAATTCCGGCGCTATAGCTCCTGGTCTCAAAGCGGCCCACGACTACTGCCTCTCTATCACGACCGAAGGCGAGCCGTTGTCCGGAAAGGTTACGGTGGCGGCAATCGTTTTGTTGGGGACCTTGATGCACTTGGGGCACTGGGCCGGAAAGACCACATAGCTCGTCCCGCGCAGCGGCAAGATCCAGCGGTGCCCCAAGCTGCATTCCATGGTGACAATATTGCTCATTCAGCAGTCCCTCGAACCGTATATCGATTATAGATCGGTACATGGCCCAGATGAAAACCTCATACGCGGGACGGCTGCCACCAACCTAGTTCTCGGCGTAGGCGAGTATAAAGCTGGTGGAATAGTCTTTCGGGACTTCTTGGACCACCAGCCACATTGGTTGCGCCCACGCCTTTTCACACGAGCCGGTCTGTTCAGCCTCCACATAGACATCAACCGTTTTACCTAGATGCCGCATCAGGACCAAGGGGGTCACCACATCGAATGAGCAACCGGACCCGGTGATCACGGTGCCAACCAGCATTTCGGTCTCCCAGTCCACCAGGTCGACATCCATCGCCACCAGACCGTTTGACTCGGCTATATAGGCCTCTGCTTCTGCTCTCGTTCGTAAGACGACCTCCGGTCCCAGATGCGAAGGCCCGCCTCCGTCCAACTCGAACGCATCTCTGACCGTAACGAAGCTGTCAGCCACTTGGAACGGAACGGCCACGTTGTTCTCGCCGCGGCAGTCGGTGTAGATACGGCCGTCAGTGCTGACATGGAATGGATATCTCGTTCCGTTCAGTTCGTACAACAGTATGTAGCCGGGGATTATCGCCTGCGTATAGCCGAACCCAGGTTCAGGACAGCCCAGCGAGCCGTCGCTGAACTCCAAGATTCGAGAATAGACCAACCGCAGGTCCCCTCGCGCAACTCCGAGCCGTGGGCTCAACTCCCTGTGGGCAGTCAGGCTGGCTCTGCCCCCTGGGTCAAGTTGGCCGGACGTAATGGTGGTGCTGCCAGCGAACTGATCGCCAACAACCCGTTCCAGCAGAGTAAGGGTGCCCACGCCATTGCCGACATACAGGACGATCAGGCTCCCACTTGAGTAGAAATGAGGGCTGTTTGTCCAGTCCACAAACGCCCTACCTACAGAAAAACCGTCGGGCCCCACGGTGGCGGCCCCAGCCGCGGCTTCGTCTTCACTGGGGAATTCCCAAACATGGATCAATGCATCGTTCACCATGAAATTACGGATCGGCACACCAAAATTAGAGCTACGGCCAATAGCGCCAAGCTCGACGTCCGCTCCGGCAACTCGCAGGTCATCGGCCAACCGGGAATTGGAAATCGAAGGCGGGACCGCAGGCGTCCGAATGCCGGTGTCGATGTCTATGCTTATGTCGGTGGCCTCCCCCTCTTTAATCACCACGGCTACCGGCAGTGAACTGGAACAGCCCAAGAAATCGCAGTTTGTGAGATTTACTGTGAATTCGCCGACTGGAACAATCTTGAGGAACGTTCCGTTGGGGCGTAGCTGGACCATGATCTCTTGCCCAGCCTCGCTCTGAAGCCGGAGCTGCCTGGAGGAATAGGTATCTCCGTTCGCCTGATAGCATGGATCGACTGGACAGAGCGGCCCGATCTTGACCGAGCCGGCAAATACTCCCGTCGGTTGAGCTGGTACGGGGGTTTCGTTTGGGAGAGTCGCTGTGGTGTCCGTTGCCACCGGCACAACGGTGGCGGACTCTCCAGATGAACAGGCCGCAACCGTCAAAAGAATGAGGCCGGCCAAGAATTAAAAACAATCTGATGCCCACTATTTGGTCCTCCCACAGTCCGATCTAAATATACTGCAATCATTAAGACGGAGCAGAGGCGCTGATAGTTCCCGGACCAAACCAACCAATGGGAGGTCCCAAATAGGTGGCTACGCCGTCTCAGGCACATGATAAGCTAATCGGAATCAGACACGGTGATCGTGGACCAAATATGGCCGGATTCCAAAGATGCAGATGAAATTGTTTCCATTGGCGGTGCTATTGGCTTTGCTGGCCATCCTGGTCGCCTGCGAAACTGAAATGGGTATCGCCAAAGAGATCGCGGACAAGGAACCAGAGTTCGTAGTTTCCGCGGCCGAGATGGTGGCGGATTACGCGGAAAGCGAGTCCGCGGGGAACGAGAAGTACAAAGGGAAAGTGGTCTTGGTCACGGGAGTTATCAGCACGATCTACCGGGGCATCCTCCAGACCCCGTACGTGGAATTGGAAGCCGGCGTCCGCTGCAATTTCAGCGACAATGAAGATGCTGTCATGTTGAAGCTCAAGGAGGGCCAAACCGTCTCGATGAAAGGCCAAGGCGACAGACTGTTTCTCGGCGTTGAACTCCGGGGCTGTACCGTAGAATAACCGTCTCCGAATCCAGTTAACTCCTCTCTATCTGAAGGCATTCATCAACGGCTGGCAATGCCCGGACATTGGCCCTAGCAGGGTTGAATTCATCGCCAATGGCCCACTAAACTTAAGCTATACACGGCCTGTGCCACCCAACCTGTTGGGCCGCCGGGATCCAGGAGGCAGCAATGGTTGTCCTTGCCATCATCATCGGCGGCGTTATCGGCGGCTTGATCGCTGTCTTCGGCACGCTGCTGGTCCGGGGCGACTTGGGTATTCGTATGCCTGGAGCATTGGACCCCGAATACCGTCACCGTGAGGTCGTAAACTGCGGCATGATGATGTCCCTCGGAATGAAAGCCGGTTCGGTCGGGGCTGGGGTCGGGGCGGTGGTTGGCATCGTGGTGTACCAACTCGCCTTTTGATACTTGGCTTGCCCCCACCTGCGATTCGCGAGAGAATCTACCCAGATTAACCAGAGATGACTGTCGGCGGCAGCCCGGCAGCGAGCGGGGATATGTACGCAGTAACGAACCGGATAAGGGTCAAGACAGGCCACGGCGGCGACATGGAAACGACCTTTGGCAAGCGCGGCGGAGTCGAGAACGAGCCTGGCTTCAAAAGCTTTGAGCTGTGGCGTCAGGAAGTCGAGGAAGACCACGAGGTATACTTGGTGGTGACCCGCTGGGAGACCAAAGAGGACTTCAAGAATTGGACCCAGAGCGCTTCATTCAGAGAGGCCCACTCCGGAGGGCCCCCGGATTTCATCTTGGGCGGCGAGTTGGCAAACTACGAAGTCAAGCTCTCCAGCGACAACTATTAGCAACACCAGATTCTGGGATTTTCCCAGCGTAAATCAAAAAAGAAGGAGCGGCCCAATTAACCAGGGCCGCTCCTTCTTTTCTCTTCTATGGATGAAAACAGTTATTTGCCGTGGCAGCGTTTGTACTTCTTGCCGCTGTTGCAGGGACACTTGGCGTTGCGGCCGATCTTGCCTTGGTCGGGCTGCATCGTGCGCTTCTCATTGCAGAAAGCACAGGTGCAGGCCGCTGGGTGATCGCTGTACCAATTGGTCCTAGTAGCCATGACTTTCCTGATCGCCTTGGTCGCCATCGGGTTCGACACTCCCCGTACCACTATCCTACAACCCCAGCTACTCCCACACAACCAACCAGAGCAATCTTTGCAACGATACCCAGTAAACCCGGCTGCGCCGGTTGACGAAAATTGGGGGGATATTACAATATCTGCGTTATAACCCCGCAACTTTACGCTGACCCTGGAGTAACCATGCCCGGAGACTCAACTGGGATAGATTTTCTACTGGCACCCTACCGCGTTCTGGACCTGACCGACGAGCGCGGTATCCTGGCCGGAAAGATACTGGCCGACCTGGGCGCCGACGTGATTCAGATCGAACCCCCGGGCGGCAGTCCGGCCCGGAACATCGGACCGTTCCACGGCGACGACCCGCTGCCCGAGAAGAGCCTTTTCTGGTGGGCATACGCCGCCAACAAGCGGAGCATCACCTTGGACTTAGAGCGAAAAGACGGAAGGGCGCTGCTGGAGAGATTGGTGGCCGAAGCCGACTTCCTTTTGGAGTCGTTCTCCCCTGGCTATCTGGAAGGGCTGGGCCTGGACTACAAGCGTCTGGCCGAGATCAACCCCAAGCTGGTAATGGTGTCGATCACCCCCTTCGGCCAGGACGGACCTTACTCCAACTATCAGGCGACCGACATCGTGGGCATGGCGTTGGGCGGGTTCATGTATCTGACCGGGGACGACGACCGCCCTCCCGTCCGTATCAGCTTCCCCCATTTCTATCTGCATGGCGGGGCCGCCGGCGCCACCGCCGCCATGCTGGCTCACACCCACCGGACCATCAGCGGGAAGGGTCAGTACGTCGATGTTTCCTGTCAACAGGCCGTGGCCAAGACACTGGCCCACGCGCCGCAGATCTGGGACATCGAAGGCGCTATTCTGAAGCGTCAGGGCGTGTACCGTCAGACCTCCGGTGACAACCGGGTGCGCATCAACTGGCCGTGCAAGGACGGTCATGTCAACTATATGGTCCAGGGCGGGTCTGTTTCCTACAGCACCAGGGCGTTGCTGGGGTGGATGGGGGAGGACGGGTTCGACACCACGGACCTGGGCGCCATCGATTGGGAGAGAATGGGGTACGGGGCGATCACCCCGGAACTCATGGCCCAATTGGGCGGGCCGTTGGGAGACTTCTTCAAGGGCCACACCAGGGCGGAATTGGTGCAGGGCAGCCTCGACCGGAGGATATTACTCTTCCCTGTAGCCACCCCGGCAGCCCTCCAAGGCCATCCGCAGCTCGAGGCCCGTGGGTACTTCAAGGAACTGGACCACCCGGAACTGGGCGTCGCCGTCCAGTACCCAGGGGCATTCATCAAATCGGGCGACGGCGCCGATATCGCCGGCCTCTACCGCAGGCCCCCATTGATCGGCGAACACAATCTGGAGATATACCAAGAAGAGCTGGGCCTATCCGGGGCGGAGATCGAGTCCCTCAAGCGCAGCGGTGTTATATGACTGCTCAACATGAAACAGCCAAACCCATGGACGGCGTAAACGTACTGGATTTCTGCTGGGTGGCCGTCGGTCCCATGACCACTAAATACCTGGGCGAGTACGGGGCGACAGTGGTGCGCGTGGAATCGGTGAAACGCCCCGGCACACTGCGCAGCGCCGCGCCCTTCAAAGACGGCGTCTCGGGCATCAACCGCAGCGCCTATTTCGCCAGCTACAACGTCAACAAGATGGGCATCACGGTCGATATGCGACATTCCAGGGCCCGCGAGTTGATGCTGCGCATGGCGAAGTGGGCCCACATAGTTACCGAGAATTTCACCCCGGGCACTATGGAAAGCTGGGGGCTGGGGTTCGACCAGCTCAAGGAAGTCAATCCCGGCATCGTGATGTTCAGCACCTCCATGATGGGCCGGGGCGGGCCCATGGAGAAGCAGCCTGGCTTCGGGCCGGTGCTGTCGTCGCTGGTTGGCCTGACCAACCTGACCGGCTGGCCCGACCGTGACCCCGTCAACCCGTACGGCGCTTACACCGATTTCATCGTCCCCAGGTTCGCCGTCGCTGCGATCCTGGCCGGTTTGGACCGCAGCCGCCGGACTGGAGAGGGCATCCATATAGATATGTCCCAACTGGAGACCACCCTGCATTTTTCAGCCCCGGTGCTGCTGGACTACGCGGTCAACGGCCGTGAGCAGACCCGCGCCGGCAACCGCGACCCCGGCGCCGCTCCCCACGGAGCCTTCCCCTGTGCCGGAGACGACCGCTGGATCGCCTTGGGCTGCTTCTCCGACGATCACTGGGAAGGACTGCAACGGACCATCGCCCCCGACGGCTCCGGCTGGCCCTACAACCCTGATTTCGCCACCCTTTTGGGCAGGAAAGCCAATGAAGACGAACTGGAGCAGCTACTATCGACATGGACCAGCTCTTGGGACGTTGGAGCTCTGATGGAGACGTTGCAGAGTTCCGGGGTGCCAGCGGGGATGGTCAACGACTGCCGGGACCTCTTCGACGACGCCCAACTGCAACACCGGGGTCATTTCCAGTGGCTGGACCACCCGGAGATCGGTCCCTATGCCACCGACCGTAGCGAGATGGTCTTTTCTTTAAGTCCGGGCAGCCTCGACACACCGGCCCCGCTTTTGGGGGAGCACAACGCCCGTGTCTTGAAAGACCTGATCGGTCTAACCGACGACGAGTACGAGTCGCTGGAAGAAGACGGGGTTTTGGAGTAGGCGAAGCTTTCAGCTATCGGCCGTCAGGTTCCGGTAGCCTGACGCTGCGCCCCGAACCTCAGGGTGCCTCCTGCAATGACTAGGGTTATCGACGCGAAGCTGATTAACAGCAGGGCCATCTTGAGGTCATCAAGGGCCTCTTGCAGGAATCCGGTGATCAGCGGGCCCATAGATGTTCCAACCGACGTCATCATCATGGTGAACGTGAAGGCCACCGCCAGCTCCCGCGGCCTGATTCCCGGCAGGTGGAACGGCACCGTGATCAAGATTGGGAAGAAAGCCCAGGCCACTCCGTTAAAGAAGGACAGGATGAATAGCGCGGGCACCGACCCGGTCAAAACCATGCCCACATTTGTGCCGATCATCAAGGTCCCCAGAATCTGAAGGTACAGGCCCTCGCGGCCGGAGGTAGACGCCGCCCACGCGATCGCTATACCGCCGACACCCCCCACTACCACACCCAACGCTAGGATGGCGCCGGTAAGGCGCAAGGATATTTCGAAATCTTCCAGCATCAACGTGGGATAGAAGGCCAAGAACGCGCCAAAGGATAATGTAGACCCTACGAAACCCAGGCCGCCGATCCATAAGTCCCGGTGGCCAAGAGCTCTCTTGACCACGTCCAGACCCTGGGACACGGCCACGTTTTGGTCAGCTTCGTTGGTCCGCTCCCTTCCCAAGATTACCCACAGCGTGGTGATGCCGGCGAAATACAGGCCGAATATCCTCAGCGTCATCCGCCAGTCGCCGTCCGTCAGATCGAGTATCACCGGCGCCGCCACCAGCCCTCCGCCGACCACCAGGCCAAACAGCACGTTGGACAGCCCGTTCACCAGGATCACTTCTTTCGGCGGGAACCACTGCCGGGTCAGAAGCGCCCTGGCCGGCATCTGGGCGATGTTGGTGATGCCGAACAGCAGACGCCCCACCAGCAGCACGAAAAATACCGGGGCGAAACTCTGGAGGAACAGGCATCCAGTGGCCATGGTCAGAGTCGCCGCGGTGAGCCACTTGGGCGACAACCGGGAAGTGGCCCAACTGAGGGGTATGGCCAAGGCGATGTTTCCCCAGTGGGACGCCGACCCCAGCAAACCCTGCTGGCTGGGTGAGAGATCGAGGTCCGCACTGATGGCGGGCAGCAAAATCCCCAAGGTGTTCAACACCATGAAAGAGGAAACACTGGAGAATAGCCACACGCTGATGACCGTCCAGCGGTATCTGCTATAGACAAGCGCAGACTGGGAAGTCAATGGTGGTTAGGTCCGGACCGATATGGTTGGTTGACTGCGTTCAAGCTCGAAATTGGGCGACGCAAGGCAACGGTTCGTTGACGGCATGGCATATCATAGACCCTTAACAGGCATAAATGCCAAGTTTTTAACACCAACCGGATAGATTTCAGACCTGAGAGGACAGAAGATGGAGCGCATAGGAGTCGGGTTTTCCGGGGGAATGTCGCCCCAAGACATAGTCGAATGCGTGAAAGTGGCCGAAGAGCTGGGCTATGAGTCGGCCTGGGTTGCCGAAGGCCACGGCGGCGATCAGTTCTCTGTCTTAACCGCCTGCGCGGTGGCCACCGATAAGATCAAACTGGGCACCAGCATCACCAGCGTCTTCGTCCGCACACCGCCAACCATCGCGATGGCGGCGGCCTCGGTGGACTACTTCTCCAACGGGCGTTTCATCCTGGGCGTGGGCAGCAGCCACAAGGTCCAGGTGGAACCGGAACACGGCCTGGAGTTTACCCGCCCGGTACAGCGGTTGCGGGAATGCGTGGACATCGTCCGGGCCATCCTCAAAGACTCGGACGTGAACTACCACGGCGAGATCTACGACATAGAGCGTTTCGACCTATGGTTCCAACCCCTGCGCAAAGAGATACCAATCTATGTGGCCGCAGTGTTCCCCAAGATGCTGGAGGTCTGCGGCGAGATCAGCGATGGAGCCATCCTCACCTGGTGCACCATGGACCACGCGGCAGAGGCGGCACGCCACGTCGGCCTCGGCGCCCGCAACGCCGGACGAGACCCCGCGGAAGTGGATGTGGCCAGCCTGCTCCCGTGCGCCATAAGCGACGACCGAGATGCCGCCCGTGACCTGATGCGGATGCCCATCGCGTCCTACGCCGGCCGGTTCCCCCGCTACCGCAAACTCATGATCGACGCCGGTTTCCCCGAGGAGATCGAGGATGTCCGGGCGGCCTGGGAGGCGGGGAACATCCAGGAAGCCCTGGACCTGGTGCCCGGCGGCCTCATCGACAAGATCGGCCTGGTCGGCACCACCGAAGAGGTCCGCGAAAAACTGGCCGGCTACCGGGAGGCCGGCATCACCCTTCCCATAGTCTCGCCACGGTTCATGGGCGAGGGCGCCAAAGAGCAAGCGCTGGAGATCATCCGAGCCTGCGCTCCAGCCTGATATACTCATTCCAAACTCTCGCCCTGCAACCGAATGTCCCTTCTCCCGTCGTCCTTCCGCGGAATGAGGGGAATGTTAGGTCCGACGAAGTCGAGAATCACGACGGAGTCGGAGATGGGGGCAACCTCACCCTGTGCGCCCACCCGCACGAGAACCAAACATGGACTTCAACTTCACCCCCCAACAAAACACCTTCCGAGAAGAACTCCGCGAATTCCTCACGGCTGAAGTCCCCCTGGAAAAGCAGGAGGTCTTCGGCCTGTTGACCGAGGAACAATACCAGTTCGGCCGGGAGATCAACCTGAAACTGGCGGAACGGAAATGGCTGGCCATAGGGTGGCCGGAAGAACATGGCGGCGGCGGCAAAGGCCCCGTCGAACAGGGCATCTTGGCTGAAGACATGGGGTATTGGCGGGTGCCAAAGAGCGGTTCCATCGGCCTGGGAATCGTCGGTCCGGCGATCATGGTCTTTGGCACCCAAGACCAGAAAGACCGGTACCTGCCCGCCATCGCTAAGGGCGAGGTCGAGTACTGCCAGGGGTTCAGCGAGCCCAACGTCGGGTCCGACCTGGGGTCATTGGAACTGCGGGCGGAGCGCGACGGAGACGAGTACGTACTGAACGGCTCCAAGATGTTCACCAGTTACGCCTACCACGCCGACTATATGTATCTGCTGGCCCGGACCGACCCACAGGCCCAGAAGCACCGCGGCATTAGCATGTTCATCGCCGACCTCAAGACTCTGGGCATCGGCCTGACTCCTCTGCCCTACATCAACGGCGAGATGGCGGCCCAGACTACCTTCGATAATGTCCGGCTACCGTTGTCCTGCCTGATCGGCGAGGAGAACCGGGGCTGGTACCACGCCATGACTACATTGGACTATGAGAGGTCCGGCCTGTGGCGCTACGCCAACGTGCGGCGGGTGTTCGACGACTTTGTCGAATTTTGCAACGACTCCTCTCCCGACGGCGGGCAGCCGTTGGCCGAGCACCCACTGGTGCGCCACCAACTGGCCCAACGCCGCCTTGGCATGGAGACTTGGAAGCTGCTTTGCTGGAACGTGGCTTGGATGCAGAGTTCGGGGGCCTTGCCCAACTCCGAGGCGTCGGTGGCTTTCCTCTACGGCAGCGAAGAGCGTCTGCGTTTCGCCGAGATGGCCATGGAGGTCCTCGGCCCATACGCCACCCTACGTAGCGGCTCCCCATTGGCGCCGCTCCTCGGAAATATCGAAGGCATCCACCGAGAAGCCATGCATCTGCACGGCGCCGGCACCACCGAGATTCACCGTAATATCATCGCTCAACGCGGCCTCGGGATGCCCCGTTAGGGATATCTGTATATGGATTTTGCCCTGACAGAAAAACAGGAGATCCTCCACCGTTCCGCCCGGGAGTTCCTTGAGGTAGAATGCCCGACTTCGGTGGTGCGCGAGGCTGAGGAATCAAGGGAAGGCCATGCGCCTGAACTATGGCGGAAGATGGCCGGACTGGGCTGGCTGGGGATATCGCTGCCGGAGCAGTTCGGCGGGACCGGTGGCTCGCTCACCGACCAGACCGTGCTGTTCGAAGAGATCGGGCGGGCCTTGACGCCGGGGCCTCTGCTAACATCGTCCGTCTTAGCCGCCCAGATAGTGCTGAACGCCGGAAACGACGCTCATAAAGCAGCTTTGATCCCTGGAGTGATCAGCGGTGAGATCATCCTGACGCTGGCCAGGGGAGAACGCCTGGAGACCGCGTCACGGGACGGTGGGCTGACCCTCAGTGGAGATAGCCTTTTCGTTCCTTACGCCGGGTTGGCCACCCAAATCATCTGCGCCACCCACCCCGCTATCGGAGCCTCGCCCGACACCACCTTGGTGTTGGTGGACCCAAATGCGGACGGCGTGACTTTGACCGCCATGGAGTCCATCGCCAACTATCCCCAGTTCCTGGTCGATTTCGACGACGTGCCGTTGCCCGATGACGCGGTGCTGGGGGAGATCGCCGAGGGGATGCCGGCTTTGGACCTGGCGGTCCAGCGGGCCACCGTGGTCCAATGCGCCGAGACCCTGGGCCGGGCGCAGAAGGTCTTGGAGATGGTGGTGGAATACGCAGGTCACCGCGTCGCATTCGGACGCCCGATCGGGACATTTCAGGCCGTCCAGCACCGCTGCGCCGACCTCCGAGTCGCGGTGGACGGCGGCAGGATGCTCACCTATCAAGCGGCATGGAAGTTGGACCAAGGACTTCCGTCAGGTGACGAGGTCTCCATGGCCAAAGCCCAGGCAGGAATGCTGAGCCGGATGGCCACCGAGGCCGGTCATTCCATCTTTGCCGGAATCTCATTTACCGTTGAACACGACATGCAGCTCTATTCGGCCCGCGCCAAGATAGCGGAGGCCAACCTTGGCGACACCGAATACCATCTGGACCAATTGACAATCTAGACCGGCCGCCTACGCACCAAAGACACAGAATCCCTTCTCCCGCCCTTCCCCGTAAGGAGGGGAAGGTTAGGTCCGACGAAGTCGAGACTCTCGACAGAGTCGGAGATGGGGCCCTCGATAACTCTCAACCAACCTCGGCTATCAAGAGGATTCAACATGCCCGACGCCAAGCCGATCTCCAGCGAAACTCTAGAAGTTCTCCGGACCATCCCGACCCAGACCCTGATCGACGGACTCTGGGTGATGGGCTGGCCCATGAGCTTCATTCACGGCGCCAAGCCGCTTCAGGCCGGGCAGCACATGGCCGGCCGGGCGGTTACCCTCAGGTTCGTGCCCCACCGGCCTGATCTGATGGCGGACAAGCCCAAGGGCGACCAATCGGCCGAATACGTCGCCATCGAACTCTGCGGGCCGGAAGAGATATTGGTCATCGACGCCTTGGGCTGGGAGTATAGTTCCGTGGGAGGCGACATCAAATTCCTACGCATGATGCAACTGAAAGCCGGCGGGCTGGTTACCGACGGTGCCGCCCGGGACAGCAACACCCTGAAAGGCTACGGCTTCCCGGTTTACGCCGCCAACACCACTGCCAAGCAGGGCCCCGCGGAGTTCTGGCCCTGGCAGGTCAACGACGCCATCCAATGCGGTGGAGTGCTGGTGCGCCCTGGAGACGCTGTGGTGGGTGATGATGACGGAGTTGTGGTGGTGCCGGCTGCGGTGGTCGACGAAGTCATCCGCATCGCCCACGAGCGGGAGGAGGTGGAAGCGGTGATCAAGGCCCAGTTGGAGATCGAGCAGTGTTCGCCCGGCAAATACTACCCGTTCAACGACCTCACCTGGCAACTTTTCGAGGAGAAAACGGGCAAGAAACGCATCGGATAACCACCCGGAAATCACGCTTGAAACCGCGATTGAAATCCGTGGCGTGATTATCGAACGTATTTTACGTATATTGGAAATTGGCAAATCACGATCATGGAACTGGATGAGGATGGACCAATCAAACACAATGCGTAAAAACAAACTTAAAACCTGGCTGATTCCCGGCGTACTGGGGTTGCTGTTATTCGTCATCGCGGCTTGCGGAGGCGACGCCACCGCCACGCCCGAGACCGGTGCGGTGTCTACCTCGGCGGCGGAGACGGCCCAGGCCACGCAGCGGGTCTTCCCCGATGACACTGCCGCCGACGAACTGGTGGCGGCCCAAGAATCGGTCATGATCCGGATCTACCAGAAGGCGTTGCCTTCGGTGGTCAACATCCAGGTCATTCAGGGACGCGAGGGGAATGACGGGACGGGCCGCTTCCCCAACATACCCGGGATCCCCGACGATTTCTTGGAACGTGGTGAGGGGTCCGGATTCGTTTGGGACACCGAGGGCCGGATCGTCACCAACCAACACGTGATTGATGGGGCCGAGACGGTCACGGTTATATTTCCCGACCGCACCCAGGTGTTAGCCAGGGTGCTGGGCGGAGACCCTGATTCTGATCTGGCGGTCTTGGAGCTGCTCGAAGATGTGGAAGGTCTTGTGCCTATCGAACTGGGCGATAGCGACAACGTGCTGGTGGGGCAACTCGCCGTTGCCATCGGAGCGCCGTTTGGGCAGACTTTCACCATGACTAGCGGCATCGTCAGCGCCATCGGAAGGACCATCCGGGGCAGTTCCAGTCAGTTTACCGTTCCTGAGGTGATCCAGACCGACGCACCCATAAACCCCGGCAACTCGGGTGGGCCGCTGCTGGACCGCCACGGGCGAGTGGTGGGCATCAATACCCAGATAATCAGCCGCTCCGGCGTCAGCGCCGGCATCGGCCTGGCTGTGCCTATAAACATCGCCAAGAAGGTGATTCCGGCCCTGATCAAGGACGGCAAGTATGAGTATTCTTGGCTGGGAATCTCAGGCGGGCCGGCGGACTCTGCGACCGCCGAGCTGATGGACCTGCCCAAGGGCACCCGAGGAGCTCTGGTAATCAGCGTGAGCCAAGATAGTCCGGCGGAAGACGGCGGCCTCACCGGCAGCGACCGTGTTGAGGTCGTGAACGGGATACAATACGCCCTGGGCGGAGACACCATCACCGGCATCAACGGGTCATTGATCACGGACATGACCGATCTCATCGTCTACCTCACCAACAACACCAGGCCCGGCGATGAGGTCATGCTGGAAGTTATCCACGAGAACGGCACGTCAGAGGAGCTTCCAATCGTGCTGGGCACCCGCCCCGGCTAAAGTCCGGTCAGAATAATTAATTAGTCAGCCATCGATGAAGGGGGTCCATTGTCTTCTGTCGCGGCGATATTTACCTCGCCTGTAAAATCCCTTGCTCTGTCACGTTCCGCATCCGTGGCGGTGGGCCCCAACGGCATCGTTGAAGACCGCCGGTTTCATCTGGTGGATGCCGAAGGACGATTGGTGACCCAACGCCAGCAGGGCCGCTTGACCTTGGTCCAAGCGGGTTACTCCGCCGAGTCTGAAGCTCTGAGCCTACAGTTTCCCGACGGCGAACGTGTTGACGGAGCAACTGAGTTGGGCGACGCGGTTACCACCGTGATGTGGGGACGTCAGGTTTCTGGCCGGGAGGCCGTAGGGCCTTGGAGCGAAGCGCTTTCCGAGTTCTGTGGTTTGCCGGTCCGCTTGGTTAAGTCCGACAACCCTTGCGAAAGCTTTGACGAATATCCGGTCTCAATGCTTTCCCAGGCGTCCGTCGATAACTTGGGCGGCCGGGTTGACGGCGGCCCGGATTTCGACGGCAGAAGGTTTCGCCCCAACTTCCTCTTAGATGGCTGTTCTCCCTATGAAGAAGACTCCTGGTTGGGTGGTGTTGTCCGGATCGGCCCTGACCTGAGGATAAGGCTGGTGGCGCCAGACCCTCGTTGCGCCATCACCACCTTGGACCCCGACACAGGGGAGCGGGACATCGATGTGCCCAGGCTGCTCCTCAGCTACCGCCCCAGCGCCCGCGCTCCCTATTTTGGAGTATACGGCGCGGTTGAAGCCACGGGCATCGTATCGATGGGCGACGAGGTGGAACTGGTCCAAGCACCGGCTATCTGATCTGGTCCAGGACTGCCGCCCAAGTTTGACACCTGTACCGCCCCTATCTACACTCGTTTCGACCATTTAGCAGCCACTCAAAGAGGGAGCCAGTCATGAAACCGAATAGGATCAAGCAGGTCATGCGCGAGGGCGGTCTAGCCCTCGTGAGCCACGTGGGATTCGCCGACCCGGCAGTGGTCGAGATAATAGCCAGCGCCGGGTTCGATGGCGCATTCATAGACATGGAGCACTCGATCTTCGACCTGCAGACCGTCGGCGAGATGATCCGGGTCGCCGACCTCTGCGGCATCACGCCCGTTGTCCGGGTGCCAGACGAGAACCCAAAGACCATCCTGCGGCTGTTGGACATGGGCGCCCAGGGTATCCAGGTGCCCCATATCGCCGGAGCGGAGGGCGCCCGGAAGGCAGTGGAGGCCATCCGCTACCCGCCACTAGGAGACCGGGGTGGGGCGGGCAGCTCCCGGGCCGCGGGCTACGGATCGGTCCCTTGGCTGGAGCACATGAAGACTTCCAACGAGGAGATTCTGCTCATAGTCATGACTGAGGACAAGCGGGGACTGGCGGAGATCGCTGATATCGCCGCGGTTGACGGTGTCGACCTGATCGCACTGGGCCCGACCGACATAAGCACGGCGTTGGGCATGACCGACCCGGCGGACCCGCGCCTGAAGCAGACATTCGAGGAATTGGCGGCCACGGTGAAAGCTGTTGGCAAGGCCGGCGTTTACATCCCGGTGAACCATGCTGCCTGCCGGTTCACGCCCCAGGACCTGCTCAAGATGGGAGTCAATTACAGTTCCGTGGCCCCGGCGCCGCCGACCATAGTCCTGAACGCGCTTAAGGCGTCGGCCGAGAAAATCCGTGAAGAGGTGGCCAAGTCAGTTGCGGTCTAGCCGTCCTGCAAGGGATCAGTCGCAACGCGCAACGGCAACTGTTGGTGGCCGGTGGGTCTACCGGTTATAATTCGTGACGATATCCGGCAGAAACCAACGCGCCGGCCTTGCTGGCCACCGGGACCTGCCAAGAGTCTTGGGAGATAAATACCATCAGCACAAAAAACGTAACCGGGTCTGCGGTCGGTCTTTTTTCACGGACGATGACCGAAGCTGACTCGGTGGAACCGATTATCAAAAGGGAACGCGACCGCGACTATCTTGAACTGAAGCGCCGGATAACCCAAGCCGGATTACTTGAGCGCCAATACGGCTACTATGCCTGGAAGATTCCCAGTGTGGCGGCCATGGTCGCCACCAGCGTCGCCGTCTTGGTCATCTTCAGCGGCACGTTGTGGATCCAGATGCTGAACGCCGTTTTCCTGGCCCTGACGTTCACGAATCTAGGGTTCTTAGGACATGATTCCGGACACCGCCAGATCTTCAAAAAACCCAAGTACAACGACTGGGTACTGCTGGCCGTTGGTTTTATGACGGGCATGACCCCCAGTTGGTGGCAGGACAAGCACAACACCCACCACCGTGCCCCCAACCAGATGGAGATCGACGGCGATATCGAGGTCTTTCTCTTCGCTTTCAGCCAGGAACAGGCAATGGGCATGAAGGGAATTGGCCGTTTCACCGCCAGATACCAGGCATTCTTTTTCTACCCGCTGTTGACGCTTACCTCGCTCAGTTTGCTGTTCGGCGGCATCGCCTACCAGTTACGCAAAGAGCGGATGCGTTACCCAATCATGGAGCCAGCGTTGGTGGTCGCGGGACTTGCCGTCTATCTGACGCTGATATTCTTCTTCCTGGGACCCTGGTACGGCGCGGCTTTCATCGCGGTGCACCGGGCTGCGGGAGGGGTCTACATGGGCTCGGTCTTCGCTCCCAACCACAAAGGGATGCCCATCTTGGACAAAGATACCGAGTTGGATTTTCTGCACCAGCAGGTCCTGACGGCCCGAGACGTGAAGGGCAGTCCTCTGGCCGACTTCTGGTACGGTGGGCTTAATTACCAGGTCGAGCATCACCTGTTCCCAAACATGCCCCGCAACAACCTCAAAAGGTCTCAACCCATCGTGCGTTCTTTCTTAGAAGAAAAGGGGATCCCTATTCACGAGACCAGCGTGTGGCAGTCCCACAAGGAGATACTTGGATTCCTCCATGAGGTGAGTGCGCCGTTGAGGCAGAAGAAGTCCTGAGGCCCAGGTAATAAGACCTCAAAAAGAGGCATGAGTCATCGCCAAGTTTCCTGTTGGATGGCACACTCTTGGGCAAATGCAGTTAAAAAGACTCAGGCCGCAATGACGGCGGGACAGAGCTACCACATTCGCTACCTGTCATTCTGACCCAGCCGCAGCGGCGAAGAATCTCTTTGCATGACTTCAAAGCTGGTATCGTCGCGGGACCGGGAGTTGGTCTCCCGTCAGCGACGAGATTCCTCTCCTTCACCGGAAGGACCGGAATGACAATTTGGGAGGAGCCGGGCTATTTCTGTATCTCCGGAAAGCTGCCACCATCAGTTGCTGTCCTTTGTCGCCGGCATCCACCCACCTAACCCCGGAATGACTCATGTCTTAGACTGATCAATGAGCGAAAGAGGCATTGAATGACGGACCTTGAACAGGAAGTAGACCAGGTTTTTGTAGACTATTTCAGGGATTTCAGCAATCTCGATCTGAAAGCCATCGTTTCTTACTTCCATCTACCATGCACCTTCATAGTGCCCCAAGAAGTATTCGTCTTCACGTCTGCATCTGAGGTTGAAGGATTCTGGGGGCCACGGTTCGACGACCTGAAGGCACAGAGCTTCGGCCATACTGAGCGCGCCGAAGGGAGCGTCAAAGTGCTGAACGACAATACCGCCATCGCCAGCAGCTTGGCCGTTAGGTATTCCGAGGGCGGAGTTGAACTTGAGCGTAGGGGGGCCACGTTCGTCCTGAGAAAAACCGTCGGCGGATGGAAGATCGTTTCGCTGGTCCATCACTCGCCGGACAACGTCATTCAAATGAATTGATCAGCTGCTCCGGCCAGTCAGTCTGATCGCAAAGCCAGTCTGATCGCAAAGAAGGAGAGACATGGACTACGGTATCGGGATCCCTTCATATATCGACGCTTGGCGTGAGGTGCAGGCGGCTGAGGCGGCCGGCTTCACCCACGCGTGGTTCTACGATTCTCAACTTATCTACAGCGATGTCTACGCCACCATGGCCCTGGCGGCCCAGAACACCAGCCGCATCAAGTTGGGTACGCTGGTGGCCATACCCACCAACCGCATCGCGCCGGTGACCGCGTCGGCCATCGCAACCATCAACAAGCTAGCGCCAGGCCGGGTCATCCTGGCCATGGGGACCGGCTATACGGGGCGCAACACCATGGGACTGCCCCAGATGTCGGTTAAAGCGTTGAGAGAATACACCCAGCAGGTGCAGGGCCTTCTGCGCGGGGAAGACGTGCTTTTCACGGAGGGAGACCGGGAGCGCTGGATCAGGCTTGTTCATGCAGACCATGCCGATTTCATCAACATCAAGGACCCGATCCAAGTCATTCTTGCGGCCAACGGCCCCCGGGTGCTGCAGGTCGTAGGTGAACTCTCCGACGGCTGGGTTACCACGCTAAGGGGAAGGAGTGATCTAGCGGGCGATTTTGCCACCATCGCCGAGGCGGCCGGTAAAGCTGGCCGCAACACCGAAAAACCATACACGGTGGCCCTAACCTACGGCTGTGTGCTGCGGGAAGGCGAGTCTTTAACCTCTGAGCGTGTCATCGCCAGAGTCGGCCCCAGCGTCTTGCCGGGAGTGCATGCCCAATGGGAGGCCACCTACGGGCCAGGTTCGAACCTGGGGATGGAGCCGAATGCTGAGATCGGAGACGCCTACGAGGCGTATATACAAGAGTACGCCAGCGCTCATGGGACGCCGTCCGACCGCTTGTATTTGGACGTGCACCGGGGTCACATGGTGTTCCTGAAGCCGGGGGAGGAGCAATTCGCCACCCCCGAGGTCATAGCCAGGTCGCTCACGGGCACCGGCCCTGAGCTGATCGAGAAGCTGGACCGCATGGAGGCCAGCGGGATCGACAACGTGGCCATCTCGGTTACCGACTCCCAAGGCGCCCGTGACCTGATCGAAGACTTCGGCCGGGAAGTGATCGCCAAACGGGCTTAGAAAATCTGGGAGTAGGCCAAAGATCTATTCTACAGCTGCCGCCGATCCTGTCTTTGGAGACAGCGCTGGTGGTGTGATTCGCGCCACTGGTTCCGGTCTTCCACCGCGCTATAACCTGTCATTCCGATCCTTCCGAGGAAGGAGAGGAATCTCTTCGCCTGAGATGAAAACGTTTGATCAAAGCAACGGGACTCTTCCCACTACTCAGGGCCACAAGCGGCAAGCCTGTTTCGAGATACCCTAGTCCGGGTCCATGCCCGCGAACCGGGGCATGACTTCCTCTGCCAGCAGCTTCATGGACTTCTCCCAGCCTTTCTGGTTGTCGGCGTTGTCGTAGACCAGTGAGAGCAGGGTCCCGAATCCGCCGCACATCTCGTAGAGGCTGAGTATCTTCTTCTCCACGGTGTCGGGCGAGCCGATGAGCCAAACATGCTCGGCCATGTACTCAGGAGTAACGGCCGAGTCCGGGATCTCGGAATCGTGCTTGATCACGTGGAGCAACTGGAATTGGTCAAATAGCGGCAGCAGGTACTCGCCCCAGACTCGCCCCAGCATACCGTTGATCGCCTGGTCGTAGGCCTCGTCGTCCGAATCGGCCACCCAAACATCCCTGGTGATCCGCCAGTCCTTTCGGCTGGGAGTCTTGCCGCTTCTTTTGGCGCCCTCCATGACCGCTTCCCAGTGGCTGATGACGTATTCCTGGTTAAATGCCAGGCTCATGGGGATGAATCCCCGTTCGCCGGCGATCTTGAGCGTCTCTGAGCCAAAACTGACCGAGGCGACGCCGATGGGCGGGTGGGGCTTCTGGAAGGGCTTGATGTGGTGTTTCAAAGTGCCGAATTGGGGCTCTGGCAGATTGACGTTCCAGAACTCGCCCTTGTACTCGAAGGGCTCATCCTCCGCCCAAAGCCGAAGGATTATGTCGATGGCCTCCCGGGTCATCTCCCGGTGCTGGCCATTCATGCCGTCCACGTCAAACATCGTGTAGTCGGTGGGCAGTCCCCCGGAGCCGATCCCAAACATGAAGCGCCCTTGGGCCATGTGGTCCAGATAGGCCACCCGGCAGGCCAGTTCGGCGGGATGATGGTAGGGGAGCAGGTGCACCCCCGTCGCCAGGCGGATGTTCTTGGTCAGCATCAAGGCCTGGGCGATCATCAGGTCGGGCGATGGGACCGGCTCCCACGGAGCGGTATAGTGCTCCCCGATCCAGGCTTCCGAGAACCCAAGTTTATCGGCCAGCACCAGACAATCCAGGTCCCATTGGTGGGCTTGAAAGACCTCCCGTTCCGGCGGATGGGAGGGCATCATAAAGATTCCGTACTCCATGGTCACTCCAAGAACGACATTTTCGCCAGCGCCTGGCGAGAGAGACCATTCTAGCGCCCCACGGGCAAATGTCATAGAGGCAGCCTGGAGGTGGCGGCCGGTCAAGAGTACCTAATGCCCGGTTTTACACACTAATAACGATTCGTTGTATTACGGGGAGCGCTGTCGTATTCTTGACTGCGATTCAATAGTGTGATTTCCGGCCATGGCGTGGCTCCCCGTTTGGACTCCTCGCAATGGCCGATTTTGGTGTTGATTGTTTGGCCTAATGAGCATAGGCAACCCCTGGGCCAAGGCGCGGAGCGGGTTTTACGGCTGGTGGATGGTCGCCGTCAGCGGGTTCATCATGGTCATCACCGCCGTGCCGGTCTTCCAGGCATCTGCGGTCTGGGCCGTGGCGTTGGAGTCACAGTTCGGTTGGTCCCGCACCCAGTTGGGCTTGGCGCTTAGCTTCACACGTGTTGAGGGCAGTCTCACCGGTCCAATCGCCGGTTATCTGGTGGACCGTATGGGCACCCGGTTCATGGTATTCACCGGGCTCCTGGTCCTCACCGTTGGGTTCTTCCTATTCAGCCAGGTACAGAACCTATGGATGTTCTACCTGGCCTATTTCGTCATGTCCGTCGGACAGGGCCAGGCCGGGTGGCTCACGGTCATGACTTTGTTGAACCATTGGTTCGTGCGGCACCGGGGGATGGCCATGGGCCTGGCTATGGTGGGCATGGGTATCGGCACTTTGATTCTGGTCCCGGTCATCGCCTGGTTGATCGACCCTGATGCCGACCGGCTGGGTTGGCGGCGGACCCTGGAGATATTGGCGGTGGTTTCCCTGGTCTCGGCGATCGTGCTGCCCAAGGTGGTCCGGAACAAGCCTGAGGATGTCGGCCAACACCCCGACGGTGTACCGCCAGTTGTGGCCACAGCGTTGAACGCAGATTCCGAGCCCGAATTGGAACTGACCATCGGCCAGGCTTTGCGCACCCAGGCGTTCTGGTGCATCTCCTTCGGCCACGGTTTGGGTTCGATGGTCGTTCTGGCCATCATGTCCCATCTGGGGTTGTTGCTGCGGGACATGGGGTACGGCTTGCAGACCACCGGCTGGGTGATCATGGTCCAGACTGCGGTGGCCATCATCTTCCAGTTCCTAGGAGGCTGGATCGGCGACCGGATACCCAAGAACGTGGCCCTGTTCATCTTCACCGCGATTCAGGGTATCGGTGTGGTTTTCCTGACGCTGGGTCCTGAGATGATCAATTTCTATGCGTTCGCGGTGTTGTTTGGGATTGGTTTTGGGGGCCGCACGCCGTTAACCACCGCCATCAGAGGCGATTATTTCGGGCGGGCGTCTTTCGGGAAGATACTGGGCATCTCCACCGTGCCGATGAACGTCCTGCTGCTCGTCGCAGCGCCCATGGCTGGGTTCATGCGGGACGAGCTGGGTGACTACGACATGGCCTTCCTATTGTTGGCTGGACTAAACATGGCGGGCGCAGTGCTATTTCTGATCGCCAGAAAGCCCAAACTACCGGGGACCCTCGAGAACAAGCCCGCGGTCAACGCGTCGTAGGCCCCGGTTTCGGGCCGCCTTGATTGCCTGAGGCGCATTAGCTACCTAGACTGAAGTCACGCCTCCCGCCCTTTCGTCATTCCAGCGAAGGCTGGAATCCAGTATTCTTGCGAACATGACAATTGACTAACCCAACCAATCAAGGTTCTGGCCTTCGCCAGAAAGACGGAGGGTGCGTGGATGGAATCCTTATCCTATGACCACGGAACGGCCTGACGAGAGAGGCCCTGCCGATATGTCTCGGCAGGGCCTCTCTTGTTCCAATCACCGGCGAGCAAATAGGCCGGACGATCTGTCTACTAAGCCAGACTCTTGGTGAGCAGTTCCTTCAGCTCCACCACGGTGGCTGCGATCCAGTCGTCGGCTCTGGCGGCGGTGCGGGCCCGGCGCTGCTGGCCAAATTCCCGGTCGTCGATGTCCGGTTTCTCGTCGCGGATGGCTTTCTCGATCTCCTGCTGTTCGATGGCCGCGACCTCGGGCCGCTCGATCCAGTGGCAGATGTACCGGTGGTCAGCGGTGTAGAAGACCGCCACGGGTATGGACATGTACTTTCCCTCTTTCAGGTACTCGTCCATGATGTCAGGGTGGGAGTCGCGGGGGAAGATGCTGATGGGGATGCCGGCGGCTTCGGCGACGCGGGCCAGCACCGGCAGACCGCGGATCACATCGCCGCACCAGTCCTCGCCGAGGACCAGCATCTTGGCCGGACCGTCGGGGCGCTGGGCCAGCTCTTTGAAGTAGGCCGCGTCTTCCGTGCTCAGCTTGCAGCCGTCGTAGTAGCCTTCGAACCGCGCCTTGTTCACCTTGATCTGGTCCATATAACTGGGATAGTCGAGTCCCTGGGAGAACCGCTCCGGGGTTACAACACTGGTCTCTCTGGCCATGGCTCCTCCAAATTCATTAGGTGATTTTGGTCTCAATGACCTGAAACTCTTGGGCGGGCCGCCGGCCCGTCAGCCGATCTCTCAACCGGTCATGCCCTCGAAGCCCACCTCCAACCGGCCGTCGGGGTAGATGATGATGGGCACCGTGTCGGCGTAGTCCAATGCTGTGTCCAGGTCGTCCTGGTTCTGGTCCACCCGGATCTCCTGGTACTCGATGCCTTGTTTCTTCCAAGAGGCGCGCAAGGCGTCGCAGGCGGGACAGACGGTTAGCGTGTAAACCACTGGGATGTCGGCCATGAAATAGACTCCCTAATCATTGATAAGTGCCATTCTACAACGGGCGTGCACCGGTGTCATCCGGCTCGACCGCAACTTCTTGTCCCGTCTGACTCGCGTGGCTATAATGGCGCAGGCTGGCCGCACTGTTATGTCAGCCAAGCGATAAAGACCAACAGATGATCAGGGGAGAAGTCATGTTTGCGCTATTTGTAACCGCCAAGATCAAGCCCGGCCACCGCGACGAATTCATCGAGGCCACCATGGGCGACGCCGTTGGGTCCAATAACGACGAGCCGGGCTGCCTGCAGTTCGACGTCCACGCCGACCCCAACGACGAGAACACGGTCTATCTATATGAGGTCTACGTGGACCGCGACGCGTGGGAGACTGCCCACCGCGCCGCGCCCCACTACACCAAATGGCGTGAGACCGTCTCGCCCTGGTTCGACGGTGACCCAACACGCGTGGAATTGAGCCCAATCTTCACCAAGGACAAGGGGAAGATCTAGGCGGACCGAAACCTGACTGATGCGCATCCTTCGACGGGCTCAGGACGAACGGTTGAGGGGAGTGCGCGGTCTCCGTTGTGAGTGAGCCAGTCAAGCTGTTGGTGGTAACCCTATTATTCCGCTCATGGTGAGCCTGTCGAACCACCGTTTCGGGTTGGCCATCTCAACCGGAAAAAACCAAATCAGGGTCCTTCGACAGGGTCTCCGGAATGAGGTTGGCAAATTATTCTTAGCTAGCTACCGAAGAAACGGCATAATCTTTTCGCTGAGCAGCCTCAGGGACTTGTTGGCCTTCTCCTGGGAGACGAGGCCCCGGTTGGTCAGCATCAGGTTCCTGACCCCAACGTCGCGCAGCGATGACATCTGCTCGGCAACACGTTTGTATCCGCCGACTAAGTTCTCCGGTGCGTCCGGGTTGGGGGCTTCCCCGTAGTCTGAACGGCCCAACGGCGCCCTCTGGACCGAGATCTCCATCTCGGGCGGGTTCCACACGGCGCGGACATCTTCCAGGTGCTGGTAGGCGGCGTGATGGGGGGCCAGAAAGTCGTCGAAAGCTTGGTCGTCAGTCTCGGAGATGTGCATCTCACGCCAGACCCAGAGTTGGTCCAGGCTGTGCTCCACCGCCTCTTCGCTGAACCCGGCCGCCGACATGGTGTCCCGGTACAGCTTGATCTTCTCTCCTGTGACGTTGCACGAGTTGCCCCGGATCAAGACGGGCCGGCCGATCTTGGCCATCTCCATCAGCGACGCGTCGCCGGTGCAGGCCCGGGCCAACGGCGGATGGGGCTTCTGGTAGGGTCGAGGCCGGACCGACGGGAACGAAACGTTGAAAAACTCGCCTTCAAATTTAACGTTGTCTTCGGTCCAGGCTTTTATTAGAAGTTCTTCGGCCTCATCAAGTTGGGCTGCCCCGAGACCGGTGGAGGTCCCGAATCCGACGTATTCGTAGGCGTTGTAATTGGAGCCCCGGCCCGTGCCCACCACCAGCCGTCCCTGGCACAGGTTGTCCAGCAGGGCCGTCTGGATGGCCACGCGCACCGGGTTGTGCAGCGGCAGTTCCAGGATGCCGAAGCCCAGCATGATCTTCTTGGTCTTGACGGCCACCGCGCTGGCGAACACCAACGGGTCCCCGTAGACGACCTCGCCGGTGAAATAGTGCTCGGCGAACCAGATGGCGTCCATCCCCAACTCCTCAACGAGTTGGGCCTCGTCCAGACAGGCCTGGATCTCCTGCCCGTCCCGGCTGTCGTCAAACTTCATGGGATAAAAGAAATGCCCGAAGCGCATGTTTCGTTGCTCCTAGTTGTGCTTGGCGGGGGTATTGTACTACCGATAGTGCCGACTAGAGCGCCGGTCAATGCCAGACCGATTGTAATATGATGGGCGGTGACCGTTTGATAGCGGCTTGGACCGGCCCGGAACGCTTCCCGCCAACGCTTCTTTATGGACGCTTGAATATGCCAAAACGGATGCTCATGAACGCCTTCTCCATGAACTGCGTTTCGCACATCCAGCAAGGATTGTGGGTCCGCGACGACACCCGCCAGCTTGAGTATAACCAGCTAGACCCGTGGGTGGAGCTGGCCCAGATCCTGGAGAAAGGGTGCTTCGACGCGCTATTTCTGGCCGATGTGATCGGGGTCTACGACACCTACCGCGGCGGGCCAGAGACGTCCATCATCGAGGGGATGCAGACCCCGGTCAACGACCCGGCCTTCTTGGTGCCAGCCATGGCCCACGCCACCGAGAACCTGGGCTTTGCCTACACCAGTTCGGTCCTGCAGTCCCATCCTTTTGCCTTCGCGCGGCAGATGTCGACCTTGGACCATCTGACTCGCGGGCGGATCGCCTGGAACATCGTGACATCGTATCTGCCCAACGCCGGACTCAACTTCGGCCTGGGCGGCCTGCCGTCGCATGAGGAGCGGTACGACCTGGCCGATGAGTATCTCGAGGTGGTCTACAAGCTGTGGGAGGGCAGTTGGGAGGACGACGCCGTGCTGCGCGATACCGAACGCGGCATCTACGCCGACCCGGCCAAGGTCCACGCCATCAACCATGTGGGGAAGCACTTCGATGTAGCCGGTCCGCATCTGTCCGAGCCGTCGCCCCAGCGCACGCCCCTGCTCTTTCAGGCCGGCTCTTCCACCCGCGGCCGCAGCTTCGCCGCCAAACACGCGGAGTGCGTCTTCATCGTCGACTCGCGGAGGAGCCTGACCGGCGCCGCCAGCGTCATCGCCGACATCCAAGGCCAAGCTGTCCGCAACGGACGCCGCCCGGAAGACGTCCTGTTCTTCCAGGGATTGTCGCCCGTGGTGGGCGGAACCGAGGCTGAGGCCAAGGCCAAAGAGGCCGAATACCTGGAGCAGTTCAGCACCGAGGGCGCCCTCGCCCACCTGAGCGGCAGCATCGGAGTCGACCTGGCCGCCATAGACCTGGACAAGCCGCTGGACACTATCGACACTCGCGGGTTGCGGGGCATGGTCAAAGGCCTCATCGAGTCCAACCCCGACCAGACCCAGACCTTCCGCGACCTCATCCGCACCCGCAACGCCGGCAACTTCCTAACCGGCACCCCAGAACAGATCGCCGACGCCCTCCAAAGCTGGCAAAACGCCGGCGTAGACGGCTTCAACCTGATCTACTCAGTAACCCCCGGCACTTTTGTGGACTTCATTGACGGGGTGGTGCCCGTTCTGCAGAAACGCGGCCTGATGCAAACGGAGTACGCCCCCGGCCCGCTGCGGGAGAAGATCTTTGGGGAAGGGAGGCTGCCGGGGAGGCACCCGGCGGCGGGGTTTCGGCGGAGGTAGTGGGAGTGGCGAAACAGATATCGTCCGTACCCAGCCTCTCAGCCGGTTGGGGTTCGTCTGGAAATCGTCGGAGGTTCTGGTTGACCCGCGTGGTGTTTCACTCGATTTAAGACAAAGAATACGACCCGAAAATACCATCCCTTACAAGGCCGAAAAAACTAATCCGTATTGGCGTGCAGATTATGAGTGGCCGCCCATCATCATTGTCAGCACCTGCCTGATGGGGCAGACAGGCCCTGCTTCGGACTTCGCCGGCTACGGGTTCCATGCCGGTTCCGTGGCCGGGTTCTACGAGATCACCGGCTGGCCCGACCTGCCCCCCGACGGCCCATTTACTGCCTTGACCGATGTCATCGCCCCCAGGATGCTCGCGTCGACCATCGTGGCGGCCGTGGACCATAGGCGCCGCACCGGGCAGGGCCAATTCATCGATGCCGCCCAGATCGAGATGGCGCTCCAATCGCTGGCCCCGCAGATAATGGACTACAACATCAATGGACGGGTCGTCACCCGGAACGGCAACCGGTCCGACAACGCTGCGCCCCACGGGGCCTATCCCTGCTCCGGCGAAGACCAGTGGTGCGCCATCGCCGTGGAGACCGAAGATCAGTGGCGCGGCTTCAAGACGGTCTTGGGCGACCCCGATTGGGTCCAGGACAGCCGGTTCGACACAGTGGAAGGGCGGCTGGAGCATCAGGACAAGCTGGACCAGCACGTTTCTTCATGGAGCGCCGGCCTGACGCCAAAAGAGGTGATGGACCGGCTGCAGCAGGAAGGCGTGCCGTCTGGGGTGGTCCAGCGGAGCAGCGACCTGATGCAAGACCCCCAATTGAAGCACCGAAAGTTCTTCCGGGACCTAGACCACATCGAGACGGGCGTGCTTCCCTACACCGGCCACATGTTCAATATCAGGGGCTATGACAACGGCCTCCGGTTTGCCGCACCCGCGTTGGGGCAGCACAACGAGCACGTCCTGAAAGAACTACTTGGGATGTCCGAAGACGAGATCACCGAAGCCATCATCGCCGAGGCGTTGGAGTAACAACTGCCTGGTATCGCAAATCTTAGGCCAAACGGAAAGGGCGTCACGGTCAAACGAGACGCCCTTTTTCTATTCATATGCCCGGTCGATTACCCCTCCAACTGCACCACCGCAGTAACCCGCGGCACATCCCCAACCACCCGCGTTGTGTGCCCGGCGCCGGTCAGGTCTTCGGCTAGGTTTACGTCGCCGGCGCCTAGGTGGTGGATGGTGCCGTCTTTGAGGCCGATCTCAGCTTCGCCGGAGAGGGTGATGATGTACTGGCGGCGGGGGGCGATGTGCCAGTCGCTGAAGAAGCCGGGCTGCTGGGCCCGGAAGATGATTCCCTTGGCGTCGTGGAGCGTGCTCCAGGCTGGGTGGTCTGACGGGTTGATCTCCTCAATGTGAGTGTTGCCGTCGTCGCCCGTGTACATTCTGATGGAACCCATTTTTGTTCTCCCTTGTTTGATTCTTTTTCCGCTTGGATTACGGTTTGGTGATTTCTCTCAATGTTCCTTTGGACCAACCGTTCGTGGTGAGCCCCGTCGAACCATGACTGCGCCAGCGCCCTTCGACGGAGCTCAGGACGAACGGAGAGGGTAACGGTCATTTCCGAAACGGGGTATGAGTTTGGCGTCTACTCAGATAGGAACGCTTTGATGGCGTTGTAGGCCTCGTCTGGGAGTTCTTCTGCTATGTAGTGGCCGCAGGGTAGGGGGAGGCCGCGGACGTTGGTGGCGTAGTCCTGCCAGACTTTCAGCACGTCTTGAGTCCGCCCGACGAAGCCGGTGGTGCTCCACATGGCCAGCATGGGGCAGGTGATCTTCTGGTCGAAATCGGCGTCATCGTGGACTAGGTCGATGCTGGCCCCAGCCCGGTAGTCCTCGCAGACGGCGTGGATGGTGCCCGGGTTGTTGAAACAGCGCAGATAATCGGCCAACGCCTCGGGCGTGAACACGTTTTCCGAGTCCTTGACCCGGTTGAACCCCCGGCCCGCGTAGAACTCAGGGTCGGCGCCGATCACCCGCTCCGGGAAGTCGAAGGGCTGGATCAGGAAGAACCAGTGGTAGGTGTTGGTGGCGAAGTCTTTGTCCACGATCTGGAACATCGTGCGGGTCGGGATGATGTCCAAAGTCACCAGCTTCAGCACGCTATCGGGATGGTCCTTGGTCAGGCGGTGGGAGACCCGTCCGCCACGGTCGTGGCCCACCAGGTAGAACTGGTCGAATCCGAGCTGCTTCATGACGTCTACCTGGTCCTGAGCCATGACGCGCTTGGAATAGTTCATGTGCTCCGGGTCGCCCTCAACCTTGGCGCTGTCGCCGTAGCCCCGCAGGTCCGGGCAGACCACAGTGAAGTCCTCGGCCAGCCGCGGCGCGATCTTGTTCCACATGGCGTGGGTCTGGGGATACCCGTGAAGCATCAGCATGGGCGGCCCGCTGCCGCCCTTCACCAGGTTGATGGTGGTGCCGTTGGCTTCCAATTGGAGCTCTTCGAAGCCTTCAAACATGGTTTCGTCCTCCTAAAAAATAGGACCGACCGCACTCAGTTTACGGTTTTAAGGACAGTAATCGAATGTCACCCTGAGCGAAGTCGAAGGGTCTGCCACGGCAGGCTTGGCAGATTCTTCTCCTTCCGCGGAAGGAGAAGAATGACAGTATGTGCTTGGGCCACTGATTAACCCGATTAACCCGATGGCGTCAGGGCCCGTTCCAGCACGCGGCGGAGCGCCGCAGTGAAGGCGTCGATCTCTTTCTCGCCGATCTCCGTGGAGACCGCGCCCACCAGATTGGCGGCCATCAGGATGCCCTCGTTCAAGAGCCCCAAGAACACCTGGTGGCGGAAGGCCGAGTCCTCGGCGGCGATGTCCCGGTAGCCAATCAGCTCTTGGCCGGTGAAATGGAGGCCGAACAACGACCCCAGTCCCGTCACCTGGACCGGCGTCTCAAGGTCCGCGCCCACCTGGAGGACACCCGCCCGCAGGTACTCGGTCATCTCAGCCAGCTTGCGGTAAACCTCGGGAGTCAGTTCCTCCAGCGTCGCCGCCCCGGCCAGCATGGTCACAGGGTTGGCATTGAACGTCCCGGCGTGGGCCACCCTGGGGCCACCGGCCACCGTGGGGTCATAGAGGTCCATGATGGCCTTGCTGCCGCCGAAGGCGCCGATGGAGAACCCGCCGCCGATGATCTTGCCCAGCGACGTCATATCCGGGGTGATTCCGTAGTACTCCTGGGCGCCGCCCGACGCCGCGCGGTAGCTGATGACCTCGTCGAAGATCAGGATGATGCCGTTGGCTTTGGTGAATTCCCGCAGCATGGTCAGGAATTCCGGAGTGGCCGGCAGCATCCCCACCGACCCCAGCATGGGCTCGATGATCACCCCCGCCAGCTCGTCCTTGTGGCTTTCCAGTATCTCTCGGGCGACTGCCGTCTCGTTGAATGGCATCACCACCACCTGGTCCAGCGTGCCCTCGCCCAGGCCCTCAGTGGCGGCCATGGCGTCGGGACGGGAGCGCTCACCGGCCTTGGCGGGGTTGACGCGCACGCTGACGCTCACCTGGTCGTGGCTGCCGTGGTAGCCGCCCTCGACCTTGGCGATCTTGCTCTTGCCGGTGACGGCCCGCGCCGCCCGGATGGTGTTCAGCGTCGCCTCGGTGCCCGAGTTGGTGAACCGCACCAGGTCGAAGCTGGGTATCCGCTCACACAGCAGCTTGGCCAGGCGAATTTGATGAGCGTTGGGGGCGTTGTAGACCACGCCTTGCGTCATCTGCTCTTGGACCGCGTCCACCACCGGCTTGGGAGAATGACCCAGGACCAAGGTGGTCATGGTGCCGATGAAATCCAGCCGGTCCACGCCGTCGGAGTCGACCACATGGCAGCCGGTGGCATGGTCGACGAATATGGGATAAGGCGCCCAGAAGATGGAGTTACGGCTGTCGCCGCCCGGCATGTAGTTCTTGGCGTCCTCCCACAGGGCCTTGGACTTGGGAGTTGATCGGAGATAGCGGTCTAGTTCGCTGGTAGTCTCGGCCATGGGTGTCTCCTATTAGCGTGCCTATGCCCGTGAATAATAGGGCCTTTAGCTAGATGTGTCACCCTAACATCGGCGCAGACCACGGAGATGGTCACGCCCTTAGTCCGCAGCAGCTCCAACCGCCGTCTTTGCGGCGCCAGGGAAGTAGAGCTTCCGCAACGACCCGTTGCCCAGGCTGACGAAGACCACCGCCACGAAGATCAGGCCGCCGAACACCAATACCGATGAGGCGCTGAAGATATCGGCGAAGGCCGCGTTGGCCATATTGGTCACCGCCATGCTGCCGCCCACGTGGACCGAGTAGACGCCGGCCACGCGGCCCCGCACATGGTCCTCAGTCAGCGACTGGATGATCGTGTGGCTGATGGTCATAAAACCAGCCTGGTTCGCGCCCATGATCACCGTGGCGGCGATCGACACAGTGCTGCTGTCGGACCATGCCAGCAGCATCGGACCCAGGCCGCTGGTGAAGGCGAAGAACAGGAACAGCTTGCCTCTGACGGACTCGCTTCGGACACCGGCCAAGAAGATGGAGGTGAACAACGCCCCTCCGCCGACACCGGCGATCAAGTAACTGACACCAACCGACCCGGCCCCCAATTTGTCCTTGGAGATGGCGGGAAGGATGGACTCGTAGGACATGGTGAGAGCGCAGTGGGCCAAGACCAAGATGACCATGGACATGATAATGGGCCGCTTGTAAACGTAGACGAAACCCTCGAATAGGTTCGTCCAGAAACCCTGGCTCTTGTCGATGACTCCGGTGGAACGGACGGCCACCCGGGAGACAAAATAAAAGCCGAAGAGGAAGAGTGCGCCGGAAAGCCAGAAGGCGGACTCGATATTAACGAATTCCAACAGCGGGACGATGGCCAGCGCCCCAGCCATCCGCGCGCCCTGTTGCGTGGCTTGGTTCAAGGCGATGGCGTTGAGTAGGTGGTCTTTGGATACCAGATTGGGTATCAACGCGGTGGACGTGGTCATCTGAGCGGCGCGGAAGGTGCCGTTGGCCAGAGCCAGGAACGTGAGCGTCCAAGGACTCACGTTTCCACTCATGACCACCAAGGCCAACACCACGTTGTTGGCAACTTCCAGGGCGAAGATCCAACGCAATAGCTTCTGCCGGTCGAACCGGTCCGCCAGGAACCCGGCGATAGGTGTAGAGAACACCCTTGGCCCGATGGCCGCCAAGGTGACTACTCCAACCCAGAGCGATCCGTCGGTTATCTCAAAGGCCAGCCAGCCCCGGGCGATGATCAGCGCCCAGGCGGCGGAGGCGGAAAATGTGGTGGCTATCCAAAGATTACGGTAGTCCTGGTATTGCAGGGCCAGGAGAAACCGGTCGCGGGTCGTGGATAGTAAGGTTCTCATCCCGTTCCTTGATAGTGTGAAACCTTCATGATTATAGCAGTAGATTCAAGCCTGTCTAAAAGTCGGTGCGGTACTGGTTTAGCCTTGACTGTCTTTACGCCGCCACCACCATTTTCGTCTTGACTGCGCCCATGCTGCTAACTACAATCGCCAAAGCCGCTCAGACGGCAGAATTCACCAGCCCCGCCGAGGAAAAACATGTCCTTCCAAGCCCCCGCCGACGGCGTTCTTCTGCCTCCCTACCGCGTCCTCGATCTGACCGGTCCCGAGGGCGTGTTCTGTGGCAAGCTGCTGGCTGATTACGGCGCGGACGTGATCAAGATCGAGCCGCCCGACGGAGACCCCACCCGTCAGAAACCCCCGTTCATCGGCGACCAACCCGGCCCCGAACGCAGCGCCTACTTCCTCTTCTATAACACCAATAAACGCTCGGTCACCTTGGACTTGGAAAGCCCCCAAGGACTGGACCTGTTCAAGAAGATGGCCGCCTCAGCCGACGTGCTGATCGAGAGTTTCCCCGTTGGTTACATGAAGACATTAGGGCTGGACTTTGACATCCTGAAAACGGACAACCCAGGCCTGGTGATGGCTTCTATCACGCCCTTCGGCCAGACCGGCCCTTGGAAGGATTTTCTTTCCACGGACCTGATTTCGGCGGCCGTCAGCGGCTTCATGCAGATCACCGGCGACCCCGACGGCCCACCCCTGCGCCAGGGTAACGAGCAGTCCCACTTTCCCGGCGCGCAGCACGCCGCGGTAGCCATCATGGGAGCACTGTTCTACCGCGACATGCAGGGCGGCCGAGGGCAGTACATCGATGTCTCCATGCAGGAAGCGATGATCACCTACTACACAGACGCCCATCCGGCCCTGGCCTGGATGCAAAACGGAGAGAACGTGACCAGGGTGGGCACCAATTCGACCCTGGTGATCCCGCTTGGCGCCTATCCCAGCAAGGACGGCTGGATCTCCGCCGGAATCATTACCCCACGCGAGTGGGAGAACCTATCCCGGTGGATGTTCGAGGTCACCGGCAACGAAGAGATCTTGAACGAAGACTACAAGGGCGGCAACCAGGACCGGGCGCCATACAACGACATCATCACGGCGCTGGTCATCGATTTCACCACCCGGTTCACTTCCGAAGAACTCTTCCACCAGGGCCAGGAGCGGAACCTGGTCTTCATTCCCGTAAACACGGTTGCTGACCTTCTGGTTGACCCCCAATTGGAGGCCAGTAATTTCTGGTTCGACCTGGCCCACGCCGAGGCCGGCACGCTCAAGTACCCGCTGGGCGTGTTTGACAGCGAGGAGGTCTCACCGGTAACTAAGCCGGCTCCGTATCTAGGGCAGGACAACGAAGCCGTCTTCAAGGGTGAACTGGGCCTTAGCGAGACCGAGCTCGCGTCACTGCGCTCTCAGGGAGCGATCTAGCCATGACTGGCCAAGCCTTCTCCAAGAAAGCCCTGGCCGGGACCAGGGTCCTAGAGTTGGGCCCATACGTGGCCCTTCCGATGACGGGGCGGATACTGGCGGCGATGGGCGCGGAGGTCATCAAAGTCGAGACCAACAAGGTTCTGGATGAGATGAACTTCATTCCGGCATGGTCGCGGGGCGGCGGCCAGCCGGAATTTCAGCGGGGCAAGAAACGAATCACCATCGACGTCCGCACTCCCGACGGACTGGAGGTCTTCAAAGAACTGGTCAAGGTCAGCGATGTGTTCATGACCAACTTCCGGCGCAACATCCTGGACCGCTGGGGCATCGATTTCCCGGAACTCCGGCGGCTGCGCCCTGACATCATCGTCATGTGGCAGACCGGGCTGGGCGGCATCGGGCCGTACTACACCTACAAGTCATACGGAATCTTGGTGCAGCACATGGGCGGCGTATCTTTGATGTCGGGCGAGGAAGGGGAACCACCTGCCACCATCAACACGTCCTACTCCGATTATCACACCGGGGTCTTCCAGCCGGTGGCCATCATGGGTGCACTGATGCGGCGCCGATTGACCGGTCAGCCCGCCACCATGGAATCGTCAATCTTCAAATCAGGCGCATTAACCGCCGGGCCGGCCTTGCTCGATTTCCAGTCGACCGGCCGCATGCCCCAGCGCATGGGCAACCGTGACCCCAACGCCGCGCCCCACGGGGTCTACCGGTGTCAGGGCGACGACCGCTGGTGCGCGATCGCAGTACAGTCCGCCGACCAATGGTCAGCTTTCTGCCAGGCCATCGGCAACCCAGATTGGTGTGGCGAAGACGCGTTTTCAACACTGGAATCGCGGTTGGCCAACCAGGGGCGGTTGGACGAGTTGGTGGGAGAGTGGACCATCGGCCAGGCCGCCGAAGATGCCATGACCCGCCTTCAAGAAGCCGGTGTCCCGGCTGGCTTGGTGTCCCAGGGACAAGACCTATACGAAGGCCCGCATCTTAAGGCGCGCGAGTTTTACCGCCCCACGCCCTTCTACCTGGCCGACCGGAGCAAACCAGCCTGGGAATGGGAAGGCATGGAAGGCATCTCCTCCGCCAATCCACCAAAGATGACCGAGTCCCCCATGGACTTCGGCCACTACAGCAACATCGGCGAAGACAACGACTACGTCTTCAAAGAGATACTCGGTATGTCGAAAAAAGAAGTAGACCGCTTAAAAGAGAACCAGTCCCTGTTCTAGTAGATGAAGTTTGGAAACGACCTAAATCGTCATCCGTTCGTCCTGAGCCCCGTCGAAGGCCCGCGACTTCGGCGCAGTGATGGTTCGACGGGGCTCACCACGAACGGAGGTTCGGACCTCAAAACGAACGGTCAGTGGTCTAGATAATCGAATAACCAGCGAATCTGTTTGAAAGCTAACAGCTAACGCCGCGAGGAACCATGTACGACTACAGCAGCTACGAACACCTGATCATCGAGGTCAAAGACGGCGTCGCCCTGCTGACCATCAACCGGCCTGAGGTCTACAACGCCACCAACTTCAAATTGCACAACGAGTTGAGCCTGATCTGGCTAGACTTGGGCAAGGACGACGATGTCCGTGTGGCCGTGATCACCGGCGCCGGCACCGCGTTCTCCGCCGGCGGCGACTTCGATTTGATCCAAGAATCCATCGGCAACGGCAAGGTCATCGCCGGGACCATGGAAGAAGCTCGGGACATCGTCCACAACATGATCAATCTCGACAAGCCGGTTATCTCCGCCATCAACGGCGTGGCGGTGGGCGCAGGGTTGGCCGTGGCCCTGTTGGCGGATATCTCCATCGCATCAGACAAAGCCCGATTCACCGACGGGCACGTACGGCTGGGAGTGGCCGCCGGAGACCATGCAGCGTTGATCTGGCCCATGCTCATCGGCATGGCCAAGGCCAAGTACTACCTTCTAACCTGTGAATTTTTGGACGGGACCGAAGCCGAGCGCATCGGCCTGGTCAGCCAAGTAGTGCCCCACGATGAACTGATGGACAAAGCCATGGACGTGGCCCACAAGTTGGCCTCAGGGTCCCAGCAGGCCATCCGGTACACTAAACGGTCGTTGAACCAATGGCTCCGCCAGGCGGAGCACACCGCCTTCGATTACTCACTGGCCCTGGAGATGCTGGGCTTCTTCGGTGAAGACATCCAAGAAGGCCTCGACGCGGTACGGGAGCGCCGCGACCCCAAGTTCCCGTCGGCGCAGTAGTGATTTCTGCCTAAGTCTGTCATTCCGAGGCGTCAGCCGAAGAATCTGCCATACTCAACTTGGCAGACCCTTCTCCTTCCGCGGAAGGAGAAGGGTGACTTTGCGGAAGGGAAGCCTGGTCCGGAAACCGAAGACGCCTCCTACCGCATAGGCCAACAACATCCAACAACGGACAAACAAATGAACTACAGAAAACTCGGCAACACCGGCATCGACGTCTCAGAGATCGGGTTCGGCTGCGGCGACGTTGGCGGGCTTATGGTCAAAGGCGAGCGTGCCGATCAGGTAAGGGCCGTGGCCAGGGCCGTGGAACTGGGCATCAACTATTTCGATACCGCTTCCCGCTACGGCGGAGGCCAGTCAGAGACCAACCTGGGGCGGGTCCTGAAAGAGTTATCGGCAGAGGTCTACGTTGGGACCAAGTACAGCTTGGGCGAGGCCGACCCCAACAACCTTAAGGAGGGAGTCATACAGTCGGTGGAAGCCAGCTTGAAGCGGCTGGGCCGGGAGCAGGTGGACCTGATCCAACTCCACGACCGTATCAGCTCTCAGACCGACGTCACGGTCCGGGAAATCACGGTTTCCGATGTCTTGGGAGAAGTTCGAGAGGGGTTGGAAGTGCTCAGGTCTCAGGGTAAGGTCCGCTTCTACGGCATGACCGGCGTAGGCGAACCCAAAGGGATCCACGAAGTTGTGGCATCAGGCTTGGTCAGCACCGTTCAGACCGTCTACAACCTGATCAACGCCAGCGCCGGGGCCGAAGCTCCAGCAAGGTTCGACATGACAGATTATGACCGCCTGATCGACCTGGCCGCGGAGAAGAATGTCGGAATCATCGTGATCCGGGTATTGGCAGCCGGTGCGCTTACGGGCACATCCGTGCGGCATCCGGTGGCGATGCCGACGGTCGCGCCCATCGGTTCCGGCAGAGACTTCCAGCAAGACGAGTCGAGAGCCCAGCGATTCGCATTCATCGTCGATGAGGGATTCGCCGGCGACATGCCCGAGGCGTCGATTCGGTTCGCCCTGAGCAACCCGGGTGTTTCGACAGTTCTGGTAGGCTATTCCGACCTTGACCACCTGGAAAAGTCGGTTCAGTACGCCGCCAACGGCCCCCTTCCCGCCGAGGTGCTGGCCCGTCTGCCTGGACCCTGGTCTACTTTTGTCAGCTGATTGGAGAAACCCGTAACACTATGAACGAGATATTGGGCAATCTGGACAGTCTGCGCAGCGCCATGGACAACAGCGAGTTCGATGCCATCATCGCCATGTCGCCGGAAAACGTGCCCTACACCTCCGGCGTGGGCATCTGGAGCCAGAAGGTGATACGAGACCGGCTGGCCTTGGTGGTCTGGCCCAGGGAAGGGGAGCCGACTCTGATCGTGGCCACCAACGAGGAGGGCTACGTCAGGGAGAAGTCTTGGATCACCGACGTGCGTTCCTATTCCCAGCACGTGGACTCGCCCATAAAATTGCTCTCGGATGTGCTGCAGGAGAAAGGTCTAGGCGCTGGCCGTATCGGCTTCGAACCTGCCTACCTGACGACTGACTACTATCTGGAGCTTCTGGATACCATGCCGGAGGCCAAGTTCGAGTCCTGTGAGCCCTTGCTCCAGAAAGTGCGGATGATCAAAACCGACGCCGAGATCGACCTACTCTGCCGGGCGGCAACATCAACTGAGCGGGCCCTGATGGCCACCTACTCCACCGCCCGCCCCGGCGAGAAAGAACGCGATCTGGTGGCCCGGCTGGGCGCCAACATCCTGCAGTCGGGCGCCGAGCTTCCGTCGTTCTTGTTCTTCACAGTGGGTCCCAACACCGGTTACGCCCACCCCGACCCCACCGACATCGAGCTTCAGCCCAATGACATCCTGAAGGCGGACTGCGGCGGCTGGTTCTCGGGATACTTCTCAGACATCGGCCGTACGGTGGTGGTGGGCAAGGCTACCGACGAGCAGCATTCCATCTACAACCGCCTGGCGGAGGTGCACCGGAAGACCATCGCCACCATGGTTCCCGGAACGCCGGCCAACGAAGTATTCAGACAGAACAAAGAGTTCTATAAAGAAGTAGACATCGAGTTTAACCTGCCCTTCGCCGGACACGGTCTGGGTCTGTACATCCACGAGATGCCAATGCTGGCCGACTACGACGGCACCCCCCTCGCCCCCAACATGGTGTTTGCAGTCGAGACCAGGGTGCGGTGGCCCGGCGTCCAGGGATTCCACATAGAAGACCTGGTCGTTATACGCGAGGACGGCCCCGAGATAATCACCAGATTCATGGACACCAGCCGGTTGCTGGAGATCTAAGTCCAACGCCGGTTAATACTAGAAGGGACTATCAAGTGACATCAGGAAAACAGGCAACGAAAGTAGCCATCGTTACGGGCGCGGGGACCGGCATCGGCCGGGCGTCCGCCCTGGCCTTGCTGGAAGACGGATTTTCTGTGACCCTGGCCGGCCGGCGCATGGAACCCCTTGAAGGGACGCTGGAGCAGGCGGGAAGCGCCGCCTCAAGGGCCATCGCCGTCTCCACCGATGTGGGCGACCCGGACTCGGTTCGGGACCTATTCGCCAAGACTATGGAGTCGTTCGGGAGGCTGGATGTCCTATTCAACAACGCCGGCATCGGCGCGCCCCCGATACCCATGGAAGACCTGACCTACGAGCAGTGGAAATCGACGGTTGATGTAAATCTCACCGGCGTTTTTCTGTGCACCCAGCAAGCATTTCAGATAATGAAAAACCAAGACCCGATGGGAGGACGCATCATCAACAACGGTTCCATCTCCGCCCATGTGCCCCGGCCGAACAGCGCCCCTTACACCGCAACCAAGCACGGCGTGACCGGGTTGACCAAGTCGACATCCCTCGACGGGCGCAAATACAACATCGCCTGCAGCCAGATCGACATCGGAAACGCAGCCACCGAGATGTCCGCCATTTTTGAAACCGGAGTCATGCAGCCCTATGGTTCCGTGGCGATCGAACCACGTTTCGACGTTGCCCACGTCGCCGAAACGATAGTCTACATAGCCAATCTGCCCCTGGACACCAACGTCCAATTCATGACGATCATGGCCACAAAAATGCCATTCATTGGGCGTGGTTAAGCGAGCTCCTCAGACCACCGCTAGCCAGTTATCGGCCCCCGTAGGCGCGGGTTTTTAACCCGCCACGCTCGGCGCTAACGTTTTCGCGAACCGCTGGATTCTCTGGATCCAGCTCCCATTTCAGCGGGTTCTCCAAGATGTATCTCCTGATGGCATCCAAGTCATTTTCAGTACGTACAACGTGTTCGTAGTAATTATGTTGCCAGACAGGTTTGCCGGGCGTGCCGCTTTCTTTGTTAATGATCCGGGCCGTGTAAGTTTTAAATCCTCTTATGATTTCTGACAGGCCGTGGTTGGGTCTGGAGTGATGATGAATTTGGGCGGGTCGGAAACCCGCCCCTACGGCCGAGAATTCCCTGTCCAAGAGTTGGATAATGCCGTGAACGTGGTTTGGCATGATAACAAATGCGTCTAGATTGACGTTTTGATAATGATTGGGCAGTCCAGCCGATTGCTCAGCTACAAACAGCCCTATCTTGTTTAGCCTCATTTCCCCGTCAGCAATCTCGCCAAAAATGCAACGGCGTTGGGAAATACAGAGAGTAATGAAATAAAAGCCAGGCCGGAAATAATCGAATCCGGGCAACCGAATTGAATGACGGCCGTGCTTTTCAGGCTCATAAGGCATCGCAGATCCTGCTCAAGAAAAGGTACCTTCAATATGCCTTAATCTGTGATTGTAAGTGCCTACCCGTTGTCAACAATCCTGCCGTAGGGGCGGGTTTCTAACCCGCCCTGACAATCTGCCAACGCGTCGATTTGGCCAAAATCCTCCGGCCTCGCCAGCCTAGGGCCGAATCAACAACACCGCCAGAACCAATATCGTCACCGCCGCCAGGAGGTTTACTCCGGCGGTCATGCGGACGATCTTCCGGCTTAGGCTCTGGGGCAGGACCTGACCCGATGCGCGGGCCTGGTCTAGGCGTTCCAATATCTTGGGGCCGAGCCAAAAATCGTGCATCAGGCTAAGCAACACTACGATCAGGAACAGCAGGCTCTTGGCCTGCAGGATGTGCATGAACCGGCCGTCATCGGTGAAGAATACTCCGGGCCGGATGTCCCAATGCGCCCAGGCCAGGTAGGCGCCGCTCAGGCCCAAGAGGACCATGGCCGTCCAGGCTATCGGCAGGAACCGCTCAGCGGCCTCCCGTAGCATCCCCAACCCCGCCCCCGGTCCCTCTGCCTGCATGGCCTTTCTGGCAACGGGAAGCATCACCATCACCATGAACAGCATCCCGCCGACCCACACCACTGCCGATATGATATGTATGGCAACTGCTGCTTGATACATGCTTATTGGGCCATGTAACCGCCGTCCACCGGCATGTTATGTCCAGTGACGAAAGATGCCGCGTCCGAAGACAGCCAAACTACCGCCGCGGCGATCTCCGACGGTTCACCCAACCGGCCTATGGGATGCCGGGAAGCCACTCGCTCTTCATAACCTTCGTTGTCATCGAAGACTCGCTGGACCAGCGGCGTATGGATATAGCCGGGGCAAACGGCGTTAACCCGAATACCCGATTTGGCGTATTCCATGGCCGCGGCCTTGGTCAGTCCGGTGACTCCGTGCTTGGCGGCAACGTAGGCTATTGTCCCGGTTAGGCCGACGAGCCCGGCGATGGAGGCGGTGTTAACGATGGCCCCGCCGCCTTGTTTCAACATCTGAGGGATCTCGGCCTTCATGCAGAGCCAGACGCCCTTCAAATTGATCGAGATCACTCGGTCCCAGTCCTCTTCCAGATAATCGGCGGTGAGCAGGCGGTCCCTGCCACCGCCGATGCCGGCGTTGTTGAAGGCGCAGTCCAGGCTGCCGAAGGCCTCGACCGCCTGGGCCACCATGGACTGGGTGTCGTCCGGGCTGGCAACGTCGGCGTGTACCAAGATGGCCTCTCCGCCGGCTTCCTTGATCTGCAGCACCGTCTCCTCTCCGCCCTCAACGTTCACATCGGCTACCACCACCCTTGCGCCTTCCCTGGCGTAGGCGAGAGAAGCAGCCCGGCCGATGCCAGACCCTCCGCCGGTGACCAAAGCTGTCTTGCCGTCCAGACTTCCAGCCATGTGTTATCTCCTTGAACCGTCGTTTAGTTGACGGAATTATACCCATGGCCGCTGGTTTGGCAACCGTCCCCAAACTTTCCCAGGCGCAGCGCAGCGTGTAGAATAGCCCGGCACTCATTCATGGCTAGGAAGGACTTATGAAAGACGTTGCCACCAACATGCCGGACTACGAATACGCCTATGCCAACGAACGGCTGGAAGTGCCCGAATATTTCAACTTTGGGTTCGACGTGGTGGACAAATGGGCTGAGGACCGCACCAAGCTGGCGCTGCTTTCGGTCGACTCCAGCGGTGAGAATGTCCAGCATCACACCTTCTGGGACCTCAAGATTCTGTCCAACAAGTACGCCAACACCCTTCGGGATATCGGGGTCAAAAAAGGCGACCGGGTGTTCATCATGCTGCCCCGGATACCCGAGTGGTACGTCATCATGCTGGGCCTGATGAAGCTGGGCGCCCTACCCATGCCGGGCACCACGCTGCTCACTCTCAAAGACATCGAGTACCGGATCAACACCGCCGAAGCCGTGATGGCTATCACCGATGAAGAGAACTCCGGAAAGGTGGATGAAGCGGCCGGCGGCTGTCCGACCTTAGAGCACTTGGTGGTCGTGAAGGGCGAGAAGCGGGGCTGGCTGTCTTATGACGAACAGATGGCTGGGGCGTCGTCGGTCCTAGAGGGTGTTGAGCGGACCCGCAGCGACGACCCATTGCTGATCTACTTCACGTCGGGCACCGTGGGTTATCCCAAGATGGTGCTCCACACCCAGGCTTCTTGCGCCATCGGCCACACGATCTCCGCCAAATACTGGCACGATTTGAAATCCACCGACCTCCTGTGGACTCTGTCGGACACTGGCTGGGCCAAGGCCGCCTACGGCAAGCTGTTCGGTCAATGGACACTGGGTGCGGCCGTGATGCAGCACGACGCACGAGGGCGCTTCGACGCCCCGCTGACTCTGAGTCTGCTGGAGAAGCATGGCGCCACCGGGTTCTGCGCGCCTCCCACCGCCTACCGCATGCTGGTGCTGGAGGACCTGAGCAAGTACAACCTGGACAACCTGCGCCACTGCACCGGCGCCGGAGAACCCCTGAATCCTGAGGTTATGAAACAGTGGGAGGACGGCACCGGCCACGTCATCTACGACGGCTACGGCCAGACCGAGACGGTGCTTTTGGTGGGCAACTTCCGCTGCAACGAGGTCCGCCCCGGATCCATGGGCAAGCCGACCCCCGGATTCACTATCGGAGTGCTGGACGAAGACGGAAACGAAGTCCCGGCCGGAGAAGAGGGCCAGATCGCGGTCAAGATCAAGCCCGAGCGCCCCGTGGGCCTGTTCCAGGAGTACTGGAAGGACCAAGAGGCCATGGACCGGTCATTCGTGGGCGACTGGTACCTGACCGGTGACAAGGCGTACAAAGACGAGGACGGCTACTTCTGGTTCGTGGGCCGCGCCGATGACGTGATAATCTCCGCCGGCTACCGCATCGGCCCATTTGAGGTGGAGAGCGCGTTGATCGAGCACCCCGCCGTGGCAGAGTCAGCCGTGGTGGCCAGTCCCGACCCGGTGCGCGGCGATGTCGTCAAGGCATTCGTTATCTTGGCGCCCGACTACGTGGCCTCAGACGAGCTGGTGGTCAGTCTGCAAGACCACGTCAAGAACGCCACCGCTCCATACAAATACCCCCGCGTTGTCGAGTTCGTAACCGAGCTGCCCAAGACCGTCAGCGGCAAGATACGCCGGGTGGAACTTAGGCAGCAGGAACTGGACAAGGCGGGCAAGTGATGCCCAGTTTCAGCGAACAACTCAGGCACGACGCCGAGCCCATCTGGCGGCGTATCTTTGACCATCCATTTCTCAAGGAGATCAAGGACGGGACGCTGCCTTTGGAGACCTTCCAGTACTATCTTGCCCAGGACTATCTGTACCTGGAAGGCTTCGGCCGGACCGTAGCCATGGCCCTGGCCAAAGCCCCCAGCTCTCAGACGTTTGAAGAGCTGGCCCACCGCGTGATGACTCCGGTGGAACGCCCCCTGCACCATAAGCTCTTCGAAGCGGCCGGCATGACCGTCGAGGACGCCGAAAATACGAGACGCTCGCCGGCCAACACCGCCTACGTGGACCATATGCTGCAGACCGTGTCCCTGCACGGCCTCGGCCCCGCCGCCGCTGCTTTGCTGCCCTGTCCCTGGACCTACCACCTGCTAAAGGACGAAGTGGGTCAGTCGGAGCACCCGCTGTACGGTCTATGGACCAGCTTCTACGTTCAGGGTCTGCTGGAGGGCAGCGTTGAAGCCTGGCGAGGGTTCGTCGACCAGATGGCCGAAGACGCCGGCCCAACCGAACTGGAAGCCATGCGCCAAGCCTTCATGACCAGCAGCCGCTACGAGTTCATGTTCTGGGAAGCCGCCTACAGCCGCCAGCAGTGGCCGGTTTAAAGGTGGCTGATGGCTGGGCGATCAGGCGCCACCCGCCTTACGAAACCAGCGACTCCGCCCTGATGTCATCCTGATTCGTCCGCGGAAGAATCAGGGTCTGCCAAGTCTGGCTTGGAAGATTCTTCAGCTGCGGCCTCAGAATGACATCGCGGTGAGGCCTTGTCGCTCGCTAATGTCATCCTGAGTGAAGCGAAGGATCCGCCAATGCGGGCTTGGAAGATCCTTCGGCTGATGCCTCAGAATGACATTATTGAAGGCAGTCTAGATTTCGGAGAGGAACTAACCCCTCCGCCGCACTAACGGCTCCACCGGCGATGGAGTGGTGCGGTAGGCGTAGTACCGGACCCCCGCGCAAGGGACGAAGTGGTACCAGTGGACCAGTTCCGGCTCGGCTTCAGCATGTTCGACGATCTGCTCCAATTCGTCGAGGAGATGTTTAGGGACCTGAACGGCCTCAGTTCCCGGCTCTATGGCTCTTTCCGGTAGCGTGGTTGTTGCCATACATCCGCCTCCTTCCCCGACACTCCGAGTCATCATCATTTTCATCCGGCCCGGCAAGATGTGGCAGGGCCAATCGGCCAGGCAATCAGGGCCAAACGTCCTCAACGTATGTATACTTGGCGGCAAGTCCAATTATTCTTGAATCCAACGGAGGCCCACCGTGCCCAAAGCACCGATAAACGGCATCGACCTTTACTACGAGTCCCACGGCGGCGAATCGGCCCCGGCCATCATCTTCGCCCACGGACGCGGCGGCAACCACATGAGCTGGTGGCAGCAGGTGGCCGCATTCTCCGGCGAGTTCCGCTGCATCACCTTCGACCACCGGGGTTGGGGAGCATCCATCGCCAAGCACGGTTCTCCGCTGCGGGAGAATTTCATCGACGACCTGACCTCTCTTCTCGACCACCTGAATATCGAGAAGACATTTTTGGTTGCCCAGTCAATGGGAGGATTCAGCTGTCTCGGGTTCGCGCTGGCCCACCCGGAACGCACCCTGGGGCTGGTTTTGGGTGACACCACCGGCGGCGTGGCTACCGAGCGCACATTGGCGGCGTTGAAGAACACCAGCCCGCCCCCAGACGGCCCCGCGCGCTCGTTGTCGGCAAGTTTCGTACGGGAGAATCCGGCCCTGACCTTTCTCTACCAGCAGATCCAGGGGTTGAACCCTGCCCGTGGTGAAGATGGAATCATCTCCGGCTTCCGGCGGGAGGACGGCCCCCAAGTCGAAGCCTTCGCCAACTGGAGCATTCCCACCCTGCTGATCGTGGGTCAGGAAGACGCCATTTTCCCGCCCGAGGTCATCGCCGAGGTGCAAAAAGTGATTCCCGGTTCCCGCATGGAGGTGGTCCCAGGCGCCGCGCATTCGGCCCATTTTGAACAGGCCGCCGTGTTCAACGGATACCTCTCTGAGTTATTCTCCGGTGTTCTTTCCGGCAGTGTCGCGGGGGCGGCCGCGGATTAGACTTTGTCGGGACCGCGCAAAGAACCCGATGCCGCCGATCATGCGACTTGCTGAGACAGGTGACGCCGAGCAGGTCCGCGCCATCTATGCGCCGTCGGTCACAGATTCAGCGATCTCGTTCGAATCGGAAGTCCCGCCGGTATCTGAGATCGCCGAGAGGATCCGGACGATTTTGGAGCGATTTCTTTGGCTTGTGTGTGAGCATGAAGGGAACGTCCTTGGTTACGCTTATGCCGGACCTCACGAAAGGCGGGTAGCCTATCAGTGGTCGGTGGAGGTCTCTGTTTATATCCGCGCGGACGCACACCGCAGGGGAGTGGGCCGGGGAATTTATAGATCGTTGTTGTCCGTGCTGGAATTACAGGGATTCCATCGCGCCTACGCGGGTATAACCTTGCCGAACCCCGCCAGCGTCGGACTACACGAGTCCATTGGATTCGAGCGTCTGGGGGTCTACCGCGACGTCGGGTACAAGTTCGGAGATTGGCACGATGTTGGGTGGTGGCAGCTGTCCCTTAAGGAGAAGAGCGGTCCGCCAGACCCACCAACGCCGATATCGGACGTAGTTGAGTCAAAGGCGTGGCAAGAGGCGATTGATGAAGGGCTGGGTCTGCTGCGGTTGTAACGGCTAGATCACCAAGACGTAAAAAGGGCATCCCGGTTTCGTCGGGTTGCCCTTTTTGATTCGCGATTCCGGAATAGAGGTTTACGCAGAGACCGTACCACGCCCCCAGTTGTTGGGGATGTTGAGCAGTCCTGAGTCCAGGTTGGCCACATCGCTCTGGCCGCAGAAGTCCATGACTCTGCCTACCTCTTCCCGAAGCAGTTCCAGGATGTTGTGAACGCCATCTTCGCCATCGGTGGCCAGGCCCCAGAACAGGGGCCGGCCGATGCCCACAGCCTTGACGCCCATGGACAGGGCCTTGAGAACATCGCTGCCGCGGCGTACTCCCGAGTCCAGGTATACTTCGCAGTGGCCTTTAACGGCGTCGACGATCTCGGGAATCATCTCGATGGCGCCCATGGTCTGGTCCAACTGCCGTCCGCCGTGGGTGGAAACCAAGATGCCTTCTACTCCCATGTCGGCGGCAATCTTGGCGTCTTCGGCGATCCTGACTCCCTTCAAGACCAGGGGCAGAGAGGTAAGGCCGCGGAGCCATTCCAAATCTTTCCAGGTGAGGGGGTCGGCCCGGGAGACGTCCCAACCGGGGGTATCGTCGGTGCCGCTGATCTCATTTCGGGCCAGGCCCAGGTCCCGGAAGTTGCCCAGCTCCAGTTTGCGCTCAAACTGGTTGCGCAGGTCCCTTTCTTTAGGACTGGGAACGGGAGTATCGACCGTCAATACGATGGCTTTGAAACCCGCTTCTTCGGCGCGGTGCACCAGCATCTCGGTGAGAGCGGCGCCGCGGTGGTAAAGCTGGAACCAGAGAGGCCCGGTGGCGGCCTCGGCAACCTCTTCCATACTACAGTTGGAGGCTGTGCTCAGCATCATCAGGGTGTTGGACCGGCCGGCGGCCCTGGCGGTGGCGACCTCGGCGTCGGGATGGGCTACCCCGTGGCTGCCGGCGGGACAGACAAAGACCGGAAAGCTCAGGTCCTCCCCCAGCATAGTTGTCGAGATCTTCCGTTCTTCAACGCTGCGCATGAACCGCGGCCGCAGGGTCAACTGGTCAAATGCACTTCGGTTCCGCTTGGTGGTGAATTCGTCCATGGCGCCGGCATCGATGAAATCCCAGGTATCGTGGGGCAATGCCAGTTGCGCCCTGGCTTCATAGTCGTAAAGATTGATGGGTTCGTTCGCCATCGGGTCCTCCTAAAATTCTTTGGCTTGGAGTAACGTCGCCACACATTGAGAGATACTGCAGTGAGGTCAAAATCGGACTTACTGTAACCTGAACGAAGATTGGTGGCAAGTATGGGCGGGCTCCTGGGTAGTTATAGCAGAGCCGGGTAGCGAAATGTCTCGCCGAAATGTCATCCTGATCCTTCCGCGGACGGACAAGGGTCTGCCAAGTAGAGTATGGAAGATTCTGAGGCCACAGCCGAAGAATGACATTGTTGTGGTGTCTTGCCCCTCTCTAATGTCACCCTGAGAGAAGCGAAGGGTCTGCCGATTAGAGCTTGGAAGATTCTTCGGTCGCGGCCCCAGAATGACATTGCTGTTAGGTTTTGTTCCTTTCTGATGTCACCCCGAGAGAAACGAAGGGTCTGCTAAGAAGAGCTTGGAAGATTCTTCGGCTACGGCCTCAGAATGACATTGTTGCAATGTTGGTCCTAACCTGTGGCCCTTATCCTTCCGCGAAAGGATAGGCGTCACATTGCTCTGGCGAAACGCGCTTGACCCGAAAAAGGGATTCCTCGTCGCTACGCTTCTTGGAATGACAGAAATCGAACAAGCCATTTTGAAAAGCCAGAACCCCAAAAGAAGAGTGGGCGGACCAAGTCCGCCCACTCTTCTTTTTAGAACGCTGGTCTACCGGTAGGTATCTAGCGCGCGTAGCGCCCTACGCTTCCTGGCTGGCCGAGATCGGAATTACGCCGGGGAGCCACCATTTCTCCCAGGTCTCGTCCACTTTGTCTTGGAAGTGTTTGATGTCTTCCGGAGTGAAGTGGGCGAAGCGGCCCTGGCGCATCAGGTAATCTTCCACGGGCTTCCGCTTCCGGATACCCTTGGCGATCGCCCGGCTGGGGCCGTTCAGGGTCAACTCACCCTCGATGATCTCGTATTGGACCCAGATCCCTGTCTCGATGGACAGCATCCCCAATTCGTGGGAGTACTTGGGGTCATAGTCCCAGCCCTTGGGACAGGGGTCTATGCTGTGGATGAAGGTTGGGCCGCCGATGGTCAGGGCGCGGCGAATCTTGTTGTTGAAATCCAACCCGTAAGAACCGCAGGCGGTGGCCACGTACTTAACGTTGGGATGGCCAACGGCGAGCATGGGGGCCATGTTCTTCTTCCAGCGGTTGTTCATGATCCGGGTCTCTTTACCGGGTGGGCTAAACGTGGTGTTGGCGCCCCACGGCGTGCCGCCCGAAGCCTGGATATCGGTGTTGGCGTAAGACTCGTTGTCATAGCAGAGGATCAACAAATTGTATTCCTCGTGCTGCAGGGCCGCTGAGATTGCGGAGAGGCCCATGTCCATGCCGCCGCCATCGCCGCAGAAGGCAATGACGTTGATGGGTTCCTTCTGCATCTTGCCTTTGCGCATCATGGCAGATAGGCCTGCGGCGGTGCCGGTGGCGGCGGAGCCGGATGACCCAAGCTGAGTGTGCATCCAGGGCACGACCCAAGGTGTGCTGTAGTAGGTAGTGTTGGCCACGTACATGCAGCCGGTGCTGCCCAGCACGATGGTCCGAGGGCCGGCGGCTTTAATCATCAACCGCATCACCAGGGCCGATTCGCATCCCTGGCAGGTCCGGTGACCGGAAGAGTACAACTCCTCCAACTGAATGTTCTTGACTCCCTTTACCGGGGGAAGTTCTTGCAGAGTAGCCATTATGTTTACTCCCTTACCGCGACCCAGGTGGTCTCTTGCTCGATTTTACCAGTTTCGATGGCTGTTTGGGTGGTTTCTACTATCTGATCTATATCGCGAACCATGACCTCCCTACCGCCCAGCCCTGCGATGAAGTTCAACATCATGGGCCGGTCGTCCAGGGTGTACAGGGTGGACCGAAGCTCGTGGAACAGGACCCCGGCGAAAGACGGAGAGCCGTAAGAATAGTCGCGGTCGATGACCGCCACGCCCTTGGCCTTGCCCAGAACGGCCCGGATCTCTTCGGCCGGGAAGGGCCTGAAGAACTTGACGCGTAGGAATCCGACCTTCTTGCCGGCCTCCCGCATGCGGCGTACGGCTACCCTGGTCGGCATTGCTAGTGTACCCATTCCGACCAAGATTATCTCCGCGTCGTCGCACATGTACTCTTCGATGAACGGGCTGGGGTCGCCCCGTCCGAATATCTCCCGGAACTCGTCATGGGCCTCTTGGATCACGCCGGAGGTCCGGCGCATCGCTTCGTCGGTTTGCTTCCGAATCTCCATCAGCCAGTCCTCGTTCACTTGAGGGGCCACGGTGATCGGGTTGTCCGGGTGCAATTGCAGCGTGCCGCGCTGATAACTGGGCAAGAACCTGTCCACCAGGTCTTTGGACGGGACCTGCACGATCGCCTGCGAGTGAGTCAGGAATGAGCCATCGCAGCTCAGAGCAAATGGCAACAGGACCCGAGGGTCCTCGGCCACTTTCCAGGCGATCAACGCCATGTCCAGCGCCTCTTGAGCAGTGGCAACCCAGTAGAGGTGCCAGCCCAGGTCTCGGACCGCCATGGCGTCGTTGTGCTCAACCCCGAAGGCGCCTGGGTCGTCCAGCGCGCGGTTGCCGACCATGGCCACCACGGGCATCCGAAGCCCGGCGGTGACGGTGATGGCTTCAAAGGCGTAGAACCAGCCCACGCCGCTGGAGCCGGTGAAAGTACGAGCGCCCACCGCGGAGGCGTGCTTCACGATCTCAAACTGAGAGTGCTCACTTTCGGCAATGATGAAATCGAAGTCGAAAGCGCCGTCAGCCTTGAGACGCGCCACGTATTGCATCACCGTGTCATAAGGCCGGATGGGGTATGCGGTGATCACGTCGACGTCGGCGAGGGCGCAGGCGATGCCGATGGCTTCACTGCCGCTGATCAGTTCCTCGGTGGACTCTTGAAAGAGCGCTGCCTGTGCGGTGGCCATTAGGCTTCCTCCATCTCGTTGATCTCGTCGGCGTATCCGCCGACGTGGTGGAAACCGTGGGTCCTGGTCTCTGATTTTTGATTCTCAACCAGTACCGTCATCCACTTGTTGTAACCGTCTTTGTCTTTTTGCCAGGCTTCCCATTGGCTGTCGTTGTCGTTGAATTCGGACTCGCCGACCATGGTCACACAGTCGGGTACCGGACAGACGGCTTCGCAGACGCCGCAGCCGCAACACGATTCCATGTTGGCGTCATACAGGCCGTCTGGGGTAACGTCGAAACAGGTGTCGGGACATTGCAGCCAGCAGAGGGTGCACTTGATACAGGTCTCGAAGTTGATCACCGGCCGCATGGACCGGGTGCTCCACTTCTTGAAGACCTTGCTGCGGCCGGGGACGTAACCCTCGTCGCCGCCTCCGTAGCCGGTACCCGCGGGAAGGGCGCGGATCACCAGCCCCTCTTCCATGGTCTTCCAGCCCGGCATGTCGAAGCTGAAAGGGGTCTCCGAGTTGCCCTCACCTGGTTCCACTGGCCGAGTGACAGACCGGTCGAACGCCTTTTGGGCCGAGGCGACCTTGGTGTCGCTGCCGGTTTGGTCTTGGATAGTTTCCAACATGGCCTTTAGGCTGACCAGATCGGGGCAAACCTTACACAGCGTGCCCAGTATCCGCATGTCGGTATGGTCGTCTTTGTAGACCCAGAGACCGGAGAAACTCACGGTGCTGGGGATGATGGCCAGGTCGTATGGCGTTTCCTTCTGGTGAATGTCCTCCAGCAAGGAATCAGCACTCTGACGTGAGGTCACGATGAGAGTGCCGCCGGCCTTGGTCAACTCGTTGATCGGTTGCAGACCGTACCAGGCCCAGGACTCGATGCCCTTGCACATCGCATCGTCGACGTTGATCGTGACGTCGACGTTTTTGGCTTCGTAAACGGCCAAACTCTCTTCGAGTTCCAGCGCCGTGTCGCAAACGATCGCGAATTGCTTGGCTGGGATGCCGTTCCTTTCGGGAGAGTCGCTGTAGCGGCCAAAGGCTGTGCCGATCTTGCCGTCTTTCCGGGCGGCGAAAACTATGTTTCGGACGATGTTCCGGGCCAGAGTCCGCTGGAATATGCCCCGGTACACCACTTCCACAGCTAGAGTAGCCATAGGTATCCTCCTCAGCTTTGGGTTATCAGGTTATCGCTATTCGGTTGTTGCCCCGGCGGGGTAGACCGCAGACGGCTCCACCGCCGTTAGATGATGTTCCATGGCCGACCGCGCACCCAGATGGTCTCGCGCCTGGACCATTTCCAGTATCTGACGATGCGAGTCCAAAGACCGCTGGGGCCGGCCCGGTTGTTGCAATGATTGGTCCCGAGATTGGCGCAACACGTCTTCAACAGCGCTCACAACTTTGACCAGCGCTGTGTTATGCGTGGCCGTGGCCAACGCGAAGTGGAATTCGGTGTCGGCGTCAACTCCGGTCTCGCCCTCCATGATCTGCCGCTGCTGTTCAACCAAGATCGCCGAAAGCCGGTCCACGTCTTCAGGTGTGGCCCGCTTTGCCGCCAATGCCGCCAGTTGGGGTTCGAGCAGGTGGCGGACCTCAAAGATGTCATGGAGCTGGGCATCGCTCGTCCCGAATGACGAGGTCATCAGCGTCGTTACGGCGTCCAGACTCTGGGTGTTGATGAAGGTACCCGAACCGGGCTTGCTCACGGCCAGCCCCTGGAGTTCCAAGGTCCTGATGGCCTCTCTGACAGAGCTCCGGCTTACCTTTAATTGCTCAGCCAGCACCCGCTCCGCCGGTAATTTGGACCCATGCTCCAGAGACCCTTGTTTGATCAAGGCGTGGAACCGCTCCACGATAGCCTCGTGGAGCCGCTGGCCCTGTAGGTTCGGCAATTCCGACTGCATTGTCAAGGAGAGAATCCCGCTGGTTATAAAGTGGTCTGACCAATTATCCGTTTGGCGAAATTATACACCCAGCCTAGGCGTTGTCAAGGCTTGAAAATTCAGCAGGAGCGGCCTGATTTTGAGTGCCGGCAGGTTTACAATAACTGTTGAACTGACGCGCTACTTTGTATGACCCAAGGCGTGGCCTGGGAGTATAATCGCCGCGTAACAACCGGCCCCGGATACGGGGTCATTTCGAGGTACGCTCAATTTGCAGGACGTGATAGTGGTGGGCGCCGGCCCCGCCGGCAATAACGCCGCCCTCTCCTTGGCATCCCAGGGTTACGGCGTTAACGTGATCGACTCCAGAGAAATCATCGGCGACAAACTCTGCACCGGATTGGTCGGAGAGGAATGTTTTCGCCGTTACCCCATAGACTCCAGTCTGGTCTACCGCGAGATCAGCGCCGCCAATGTGATTTCTCCATCCAACCAGGTTGTGAGGTTTGAGACCCCCAACCCGGTGGCGAGAGTAGTCAACCGCGTGGCTTACGTAGCGTCATTCGCCGACCGGGCCAGGGAGGCAGGCGCCGAGTATCTGCTGGGCCATCGAGTGGTCCGCCTAGAGCAACACAAAGACCGGGTGTCGGTGGTAACTGACAACGGCACGACTGATGCCAGAGCATTGGTTTTGGCTGCCGGGTTCGGCTCCCAATTGAACCGCCAATTGGGCCTGGGGGAACCTTCCGATTATGTGGTGGGGGTCCAGGCACTGGTGCAGACCGAAGGTGTCGACGAGGTTGAAGTGTATCTGGGCCGGGACGTTGCCCCCGGATTCTTCGCCTGGCTGGTGCCGACTCAGCCCGGATATGCCCTGGCTGGTTTGCTGGTGCGCAAGAACGCGCCGGAACGGTTCGCCAGATTCGTCTCCGCTAGGCAGGTGGAAGGGAAGATCACGGAACTGGTGGACAAACCCGTTTGCTGGGGCATCCCGCTGCGGCCCCTGCGCAAGACCTACGCCGACCGTGTAGTGGTGGTGGGTGATGCGGCCGGACAGGTGAAGCCGACAACCGGAGGCGGAATCTTCTACTCCCTCATGGCCAGTGACGTTGCCTCCAACACCCTGCAGCAGGCCCTGCGCGACGATAAACTATCAGCCCACCGTTTAGCTACCTATCAGAAAGGGTGGAAGAACCTTTTATCCAATGAATTGGAAGTAGGGTACTCCGCCCGCCGGGTGTTTGAATTCTTAGGCGACAATCACATCAGCGCTCTGATCTGCCAGGCTGGCAAGAACGGCTTTGTCTCGGAATTGGCTGCCTCTCCCGATGTGTCGTTTGATTGGCATAGCTCAATGATTGGGAAGATCATGGGGCACCCGACCCTGGGCGGCGTTCTACGACTGGTGAACCCACTGCTGGCGCGAGTGGCAAAACCGCCCGGGCCGGCTGAGATCTTTACCCCCGAGCCAGCGGAGGCATCGTCAACCGAAGCCTCCATAGCTAAAACGGGCACCCCGGTCTAATCTGGACGATCACAACTCCAAACGATCAAAGGTCCTCGAACCTCGACGGTGGATCTTATGACCCAGCGGCTCCGATTGGTCCGTCTCACCCTGGTGTTTATATCCTTGAGCATGCTGATCACCGGCATGCTGGGGCCGGTGCTGGCCCGCGCCCAAGGGCCGAATTCCCCCCATGTCCTGGTCATGACCGTCGATGGAATCATCAACTCCGTGAAAGAGGGGTTCATCTCCCGGGCCATCGACCAAGCTGAGGAAGACGGCGCTGAACTCCTCATCATTCAATTGGACACGCCTGGGGGACTGCTCAGTTCAACCAGGGAAATCGTTGAACTGCTACTGGAGTCGCCGGTCCCGGTGGCGGTCTACGTATCGCCCAAGGGCGCCAGGGCCGGCTCGGCAGGCACTTTCATCACGGCGGCTGGTAACTTCGCGGTGATGGCCCCTGGGACCAACATCGGCGCTGCCACCCCTATATCCGCCACCGGTGAGGACCTAGAAGACACTCTCGCCAGCAAGGTGGAGAACGACGCCGCGGCATTGATCAGGAGCATCGCCCAGACGCGGGGCCGTAACGAAGACAAGCTGGAAGAGACCGTCCGGTCCGCGGCTTCTTATTCAGCCCAGGAAGCTTTGGCCGACAACGTAGTGGACCTGATAGCCGAAGACCTGGATGACCTATTGGCAAAGCTGGATGGGCTCACCGCGGATACATCCCTGGGAATGGTTGTGCTTGAGACCGAAGGTTTGGAGATCCGTACCATCGAGAAGAATATCCTAGAGCACTTCTTGGAGTTCATCTCCGACCCGAATGTGTCGTTCATATTGCTGACGGTTGGCGGACTGGGAATCGTGGTCGAAATGTTCAACCCCGGACTGGTCGCGCCGGGAGTCGTGGGGGTGATCTGCCTGCTGCTGGCCTTCTTGGCCCTGGGCAACCTGCCGGTCAATTGGGCCGGGGCGGTGTTTATAGTCCTGGCCTCGGTTTTGATAATGCTGGAAGTGGTGGTGGCGGGGTTTGGGATATTGGGCGTGGGCGCTATCGTCAGTCTGATGGTTGGCGGCCTGTTGCTGTTCACCCAATTCGGCGACTCATCGCCAACGCTGCCATCGATCAACGTGAACCGGTGGCTATTGTCGGGCACCGGCGGCGTCGTTGGCCTGGCCCTGGTGTATGTCGTTGGGCTGGCCTATCAGTCTCGCAAAGAAGGACCACCGGAGAAGGCGTCGGTCCTGACCGGCATGCTTGGCAGGGTGACCGGCGAACTGGCGCCCAAGGGGATCGTCATGGTGGGAAATGAAACCTGGACAGCGGTAAGTGAAGATGATACTGTGATTCGAATCGGTGAACCGGTTGAGGTCAGGAGTGTAGAGGGCCTTATTTTGACGGTTTTTCGACGGATTGATCCAGAAACGCAAGAAAACTCGTAATACATCCAGGCAACTCGCAAATTAATCCAACGCCTGGCACATAGGGAGGAAGCCATGGCAGCTGGAATTGTACTGGTACAGCAATACCAACGGATGATCGTGCAAAAGTTTGGTACATACGTCGGCACCCGGCGGTCTGGGTTGCATTTCCTTGTTCCGTTTGTCTACCACGGGACCAAGGTTGACCTGAGGGAGCGGGTGACACGGGTGCCAACCCAGAAGTACATCACCGCCGACAACGTGGTGGTGGACATGGACTTCGTCATCTACTACCGGATAATGGAGGAATACGCCGAGCGCGCGGTCCTGGAGATCCAGAATTTCGAGTTGGCCGTGGTGAACCTGGCCTTCGCCACCTTGAGAGCGGTGATCGGCTCCACAACGCTGTCCGAGGCCCTGGCGGAAAGGGAGCGCATCCGGGACGCCCTCCAGGTGCGGATGGACGAGGTCACCGAGCGGTGGGGGGTTAAGATCTCCCAGGTGGAGATCAACGAGATCGACCCGCCTCCCGGCGTGAAAGCGGCCATGGAACGGGAGAAATCGGCGGAAGCGATCAAAACAGCCGACATCACCGAGTCCGAGGGCGCCAGGCAATCTCAGATCAATATCGCCGAAGGCGAGAAACGTGCGGCCATCCTGACGGCCGAAGGCGCGCGCCAGGCGGAGATTCTCATGGCGGAAGGTGAACAGCAGGCTGCCGTACTCAGGGCCCAGGGATTCAGCGAAGCCCTGGAACGCATCAACGCTGTTGCCAGCAACGCCGACGGCCGGACCATGAGCCTCCAATATTTTGAGACACTGAAATCCCTGGGCGAGAGCCCGTCAACCAAATGGATCTTCCCGATGGAGTTCACATCCATGCTGGGCAATTTCCTGGGCATGGGCGGCAACCAGGGCAACGAAGACAGCAACTCCAAATAGCGCCAAATCCAATAATCAGCCAAGGATCGTATACAACGAAAGCCCGCCCTTCCATCTTCGGAAGGGCGGGCTTCTTCGTAAGAACCTATGGCGCTATTTCGGCTGAATCAGTCCATAATTCCCGTCCCCGCGGAGATATATGACGCTGAGCTTGTCCGATTCGGAATCCAAGAACATGTAGAAATCGTGGCCCAGAAACTGCATCTGGGCCGCCGCCTGCTCGACGCTCGTCAGCTCCATATCGAACTCTTTTAGCCGGACCACCTGACCACCGGCGAAAACTTCAGTAGACCCTGTTGCGCCGTTGTTGGCAATCTCCTCGGGGGCTTCGTCCCCAACGCCGCCGCGGCCTGCGAGACGGCTCCGCTCGCTGCGGTAGGCATGGCTCTTGAACCGTTCGATCTGCCGGTCAAGGGTCTTGGCCACCGAGCTCACTGCTGATTTTGTGGTGGCGGCCCGCTGCTGGGCTCGCAACAACGTCCGGCCCACGTGCAAAGTTACCTGAGCCACTATCCGGTCGTTGTGCGACCGGGTTGCTTCGAAAGCCAACTCCACAGTCACATTTGTGATACCCGGTAGATGGCGGTCGATGAGATTAAGTTTGCTTTCGACGTGCTCCCGGACCGTATCGTCAATCTCCAGATTCCGTCCGTATATATGCAGTTCCAAATCTCAAACCTCCTGCGTCGGGTCTGCCGATTCCGATCGAAACCCGCTATTGATTCCCACGATTAACCAAAAATAGTTGGGCCGCTCGGTGATAACAAGCGTCATTGTTCCCAAACGATATGGCCATGCGGCTCAGCCATTCGCTGCCAGGTCAGCGGGGGCCTCCGTTGATCGAAAAAATAGAGGCCTAAGCCCAGGTCGGTTGATCCGGGCTTGGGCCTCTTAGTAGGCCTTGTTCGGGGTCCGGCGCCCCGGATCAGTTCGGCAGCTTGGGCAGGACGAGAATGCCCTCCTCAGGGTCGCCCAATACGTCGGTCTTAGATTGAGCGTGAAGCTGTCCGGTGTAGGCGTTGATTATCGCATCGCAAGTATTCCGGTCCAGGTCGTCGGCGTGCCGTTCCATCCCAAAAACCAGCGGTGTGAGATGGCCGATCATGTAACTGACACTGATGGCGCTGTTCTTTGGCGGCACCTTGTCGCCGAAGAGCAACATCTTGGTGGCGTGAGGGTATACCTCGATCACGTTGTGTCCCGATTCCCGGAGGATCTTGCTTAGGTGTATCCCGCGGTAGATCAGGTCCCTGATGATGGAACCTTTGTTGGTGTAGAAGCAACTGATCCCCATCTTGGCCAGTTCGAGCTCAAGCAGACGGCCCTTCCTGTCAGACACCGAGAACTTACAATCGCAGGCCTGGTCCAAGCAACAAAAACCGGATGGCAGGTTCAGAGGGGCGCCGATGGCCACCAGGTCTGGCTGGAGGGCGTCCACCAACTTAGTCAGTTCGCTATCTTCGTAGAAACTGCTAAGCTCGGTCAGATGGGACTGGGTATCTAAGATTGCGATGGAAGATGGCTTCTTTGCGGACGCCCTTAAATCAACACCTAGAACTGACATTACGAATCTCCACGTCCGTGAATCGGATAGTTCAGTGCTCCCCGGCCCCGCTGTAGGGGCAAGTTTACGCAGGGAAGATCCAGTGGAGTTGCCCGGCCGCACCGGCGTATCTATCCAGGCCCGCTAACGGGAGTTACGCCTTTGGTGTATCAGGCCAGTCTGCCGAAAAAAGAGATGATTCCAGGTACTCCAAGGCTGCGGAGTACGGATCAGCTTTTTTCGCCGATACCTGCTCCAAAATAGCAATAAGGTCTGGGTCGTTTACCACTCTGTTACGAAGACGCTGCGCCAACACCTCTTCCACTGCCTCTAAGAACTCCGCCCTGCGCTGTCTTCCGCGGCGGACCTCAAGGTCGCCGCTGGTGGTCTGGTACTGTCGGTGGTCCTGGATCTTACCCCAAAGATCCTCGATGCCCTGCCCGGTATGAGCTGTTGTCAGCAACACCGGCGGGCTCCACTCGGGACTGGCTGCGGCCAAGTGGAGCATCCCAGTGATGGCCCCGGCCATCCGGTCTGCCCCTTCCCGGTCCGCTTTGTTCACCAGGAAAATGTCGGCTATTTCCATCACCCCGGCTTTCAGCGTCTGGATAGCGTCGCCCGACTCGGGATTCATCGCTACCAGGACGGTGTCCGCCACGCTGATGATGCCTAGCTCGGTCTGCCCAACGCCCACGGTCTCGACCAATATCAGGTCAGTACCGGCGGCATCGAGGGCCCGAACCATGCTTTTGACGATTCGGGGCAGGCCACCCGCTTGGCCTCTGGTGGCTACGCTGCGGATATATACCCCGGAATCCAGGTAGTGGCGTTGCATTCGGATGCGGTCGCCCAGTATGGCGCCGCCACTAAATGGGCTGGTGGGATCGACAGCTATGATGCCTACTGTTGAGCCTGTCTCCCGCACCAACTGAGTCAGGTGGTCAACAATTGTGCTCTTTCCTGCGCCGGGAGGACCGGTGATCCCCACCGTGTAAGCCCTTCCGGTATGCCCGTCCACCACCTTCATTGCTTCGGCGGCTGCCGGGTCTCCCCTTTCCAACAGGGTGATCAACCTTGATAGCGCCCTTTGTTCGCCAGCCAATAGTCTTTCGGCAATCTCGGACATTGGTTAGGCGCTCCGCGGGGCGGCGCCAGGGGGCAAGAAATTCACTGTTGAACCTGCTCGGAATCTAGCACTGGCTAGGCACACCGTCAAGACTGAGTATTGGATAATCGATGATGAGGAATATCGCATGTCAGGGATGGAATCACAGTCCTTGATCACGGTCCTTTTTGGCCAAAGAACCGGGGTCGCCATACTGAATCCGTGAACGATTACGGGCTTCCGTTATGTAAAGTTCCGCGGTATCGATTAAATCGGATTGTCCGGCCCGGCGTCACGGTCGATAAAATCAAGAAGTTTCCCCAGCGAGTTTGGTTATCGAACGACAGAGTCAAGGAAAAGGCGGGGCATAATATACCGAGTTGGCGCTGAGATCCGGAGGAGCAGGCAGTTCTGGACAGGTCCAACCCAGCTTAATGGTGGAACTGCTGATGGCTTTCGAACCCCACGGCGTCGGCGGCCAGCAGCAGGTCAGGGCGGTTGCCCCACCGCTTTAGGAAGCGTCCGAAGTTCTTCCTGCTGAGTTCGTCGCGTTGGGTGTCGTCCAGCTCCGTCCACTGGCGGTGCTCGTGGCGGACCAGGGGCAGGCTGGAGTCGGCGACCACTCGTAACCCCTTGTCCTTGAACTGGAAGCAATAATCGATGTCCAGGTTCCGGTAGAAACGGAAGCACTCGCGCATCAGGCCAACGTTGTTGACCTCTTCCCGGCGGAAAGCCATGCAATACGCCTGCATGGCGTCGGCGTCTCCGCTGTCCACTTCTTCGTGGAAATGCTGCATGTCGGGAGTGCTGAGTCCCCAGGGACCGAAGATGCCAACTGTCGGATCGCTCAGTTGCTCGGCGATGGTGTCCAGGATATTTCCGGTGATCTCCGCCGAACCGTCCAATACCACGATGTTACGGCCTCGGCTCTGCTTCAGACCGATGTTCTTGCTGGCGGCGTCGCCGATGACGTGGTCGCAGTGGACCACCCGGAGCTCTGGATGCTCAGCCAGCATCTCTTCCAGCAATTCCCCGGTGCCGTCCGTGGAGCCGTTGTCGATGACGATGGCTTCCACCGAGTGGCTGCCGGTGTGATTCAGCATTCCCTCGATACAGCGCTTGACGTCGCTGGGATATCCGTAGGCGTTCAATACAAAGGTGAAGTCAAGCTCAGCGGGCTGGTCGAGATATGACTCGATTTCTCTGGATGAAGAAACAGAGGCCCACTTCTCCTGCCGAAGTTCTAGTGGAGTCTTCGGCCGCGCCCGCGTCCCGGCGGCCGTGTCCAGCACGATGTAGCCGTCCGAGGCTAATTGGCCCCGCATCTCATCGGCGGCGGCATAGTCGGATTGCTCCCGGTGTCCACCCCGGACCTCTAGAGTCTTGGTGATTCCGCTGGCTACCGCGTTTTCGGCTGCGGACTTATCCAGGTCCAGTCCGAATATCTCGTCGAATTCCAGCAGCAGGTCCATCTTGGCGCGGCCCGGCAGTTCTGACCGGACCATCTCCCAAGTCAGAGCCAACGCGCGCGGCAGGTCCAAGTCCGATTCGACGGCATCCCAGAACCTTTGCCGGTATTCATGGGTCTGCGCCGTGTGTCCATTGGTTTCCGGCTCCTGACTCCATAGCCAGATCCTCTCCCGCAAGCCGGTGAGGGCCTTCTCCGCGGCCTTCAGAGATGTGAACGTGAAGTTCATGCGGTGGCGGTAAAGGATCGTCATGCAGAGGTACCGGAAGGAAAGGGGCGAGAACCCCCGTTCGATCAGCTCTTCGATGAGGAAGACGTTGCCGGCGGATTTGGCCATCTTGGCGCCGTCGGCCAGTAGATGCTGGGCGTGGATCCAGTAATTAACGTGTCGGTGGCCGAAGGCGGCCTCGCTCTGGGCGATCTCGTCTTCGTGGTGCGGAAAGACGTTATCGACACCGCCGGTATGGATGTCGAAACTCTCCCCAAGATACTTGGAGGCCATGGCGGAACATTCAATGTGCCAGCCAGGGAAGCCGGCCCCCCAGGGGCTGTCCCATTTCACGTCCCGACCCGGCTCGGCGGCCTTCCAGAGGGTGAAATCCCTGGGGTCGCGCTTCAGCGGGTCAACCTCGGAACGGACGCCTTCCAACAGGTCGCCGCCGACATTGTTGGAGAGCTTGCCGTAGCCTTCAAAAGAGGGAACATCAAAATACAGGTTGCCGCCCTTCTCGTAGGCATGCCCGTTGGCAACCAAGGCTTCATTGATCGCGATCATCTCAGGGATATGGTGGCTAGCCCAGGGAAATACGGTCGCTTCCATGATGTTTAGGCGGGCTTCGTCGCGGAAGAAACGCCCGGCGTACACATCGGCGATCTCCTGGATCGTTTTGCCCTCGGCCAGCGCGGCATTTATCATCTTGTCGCCGCCGGTCTCGGCCAATTCCTGGCGCATGTGACCGACGTCGGTGATGTTCTTGATGTGAGTTACCTGCATACCGCTGTGTATCAAAGAACGGCGGACCCAATCGGCCATGAGGTATGTGCGTAGGTTCCCGATATGGGCGTCGCGATACACGGTGGGACCGCAGGTGTACATTTGGATGACCCCTGGCGTGGTCGGCTGAATCTTTTCAACCCGTTTTGCCAAGGTGTTGTAGATGCGGAGCAAAGGATCCTCTTCTACCTGAGGCTACGCTTGAAAGCGTTGCGCCAGTTTAGCACGTTCCAGCGGCGGCTGCCATACGGAATCTCGGTTATCTTCCCCCCGATCATCAGATATACCAATGAAACCGGACTTCCTACGCGGAAATCCCGGCAGGTTTCACGCCTGCGAAGTCGCTTAGCTTCAGCCATTGAGGAAAGGCGTCAACGTGGAAGGTTAGGCCGTCCAATTCGATTCGGCCGTCATCCAGGCATTCCGCCAAAGACGCCATTCCCATCCAAACTTTGTGGATGGCGATGACTGGAGCGCCGGTTCCTCGACATCCAAGCCGCCCGCTACCACCCCATCCAGGAGCCCAAGCAGCACCGGCTCAGCGGCCGGACCCCATAGCTATGTGGTGCAAGCGGTCGAAATATGGGTTATTCGCATCAACCAATCCCCTTCCGCCGGCCATCCGTAGGGGCAGGTTTCTAACCTGCCCTGGTTTATACCCAGATTCTCTTTGAAAGGCACGGTATTTCAGGCATGCCAAGAAAACGCTGGGTCCTAAGGTGTTGGAACTAAGGAGCGTTTTGGACCACAGTCAGGGTGGATTGAAAACCCACCCCTACGGGTTCGGTATGTACTACCGGAGAAACCTGGAACGTGGCATGGCGCGTGCCCACTCACGTGAGTTCAGGAATTTGGGGATTGTCGCGCTTAATCGTCCGTATTCCTGGCCGGGGCGAACAGATAGAGGATCGCTAGCATCAGCGCCGTGCCGCCGATGGAGGCGATGTAGAGGCCGGAACCCACCGCCATCCCGATGGTAGCGGTAGCCCAGATGGTCGCGGCGGCGGTTAGCCCCGAGGTGCTCGTGCCGCTGCGCAGGACGGTGCCCGCGCCCAGGAATCCTACGCCGGTGACGATCTGGGCGGCGACCCTGGACTGGTCCGCAGTCTCGAATCCGAAAGCGGAAATGATCGTGAATAGCGCGGAGCCACCGGTCACCAGAGACAACGTCCGCAGCCCCGCGGGTTTGTCGGAGCTGCGCCGCCGTAGCCCACTGCAGCGCCAAAGACAGCCGCCAAGACCAGCCTGATGGCTATCTCGATCTCCTCGCGCGCGGTGAGTGTAAAGATATCTTCCAATTGGATATCCCTAGGCTTGGTGCTGGACCACTGCTCCGGACAGTTTCATGGACTCGATCTCCTCGCCCGTATACTCGGCCTCGCTGAGGATCTCGTCGGTCTCCGCTCCCAACAAGGGCGTGGGTCTTCCGACTCGCATCGGAGTTTCGGAGAGTTTGGCCACGCTGCCCAGGTGATCGGCCTGGCCGTATCCGGGATGGTCCCGGCTCACGATGAGGCCCGCCTTACGGATATCAGCGTCGTCTCGGAAGTCGGCCACCTGACGGTTAGCCATCACGCTCACCCCGGTGGGACTAATTATTTCCGCCCATTCCGCCCGAGGTTTTCCCACTAGGACTTTGGCCAGCGACTGGGTTAGGGCTTCGTCGTCGCCTTCTGCCAATTCGGAGAATCCGGGAAGAGCGGTGAGCCGCCCCCAGGCTTCGTCGTCGGGACAGTGGAGGTACATCCAGCCGTCGGCGGCTTCATAGAGGCGGGATTTGGCAGAGAACCCGCGAACGCCCAAACCCTCGGGTTCATCCCGCTGGTAGCCTTCGTAGTCCAGGAAGTAGGGCGTCTGAAGGAGTCCGGCAGTGAGAGCCAGGCCGCTGTTCACCGATTGGCCCTTTCCGGTGCGGTTGCGCTCGTGCACGGCCAGGGCCACAGCGTAAGCACCCATCAATCCAGTGCCATAGTCGTTCATGGGGTATGGGAGCAGTTTTGGGGTCCCATCACGGCCGCCGCGCCTTACCTGGATGCCGCTGGTTGCTTGGGCCAATTGTTCCCAGCCAGCCCGCTCGGCCCAGGGGCCGTCGTATCCGAAGGCGTTCAACGACGCGTGGATGATGTCCGGCTTGTGTTTTCTCATCTGGTCGTAGCTGATGCCCAAGCGGGCCAGAGTGGAGGCACGGCTGTTCTCCACCACCACATCGGCGGTTTCGAGTAGCTTGTAGAAGACAGCCAGCCCCTCTGGCGTTTTGAGATTGATATTTATGCTGCGTTTTCCGCGGTTGACGTCAGTGTTTCCGGCGATGTCGTAAGGACGCGACGGGTCGTCGATCTTGATGACCTCGGCGCCAAATTCGCCCAGGGTGCGGCCGCAGGTCGGTCCGGCCAAAACGATGCACAGGTCCAGCACCCGGATGCCCTCCAGAGCGCCCATGATATTTTCGCTGGCATCGGGGAATGTCACTTCCCGTCCCGGCCCATTCGCTTCGGCCAAGATCTCTGACGTGTGTTCTCCCAGGGTGGGGGCGCGGCCCTGAATCGCGCCGGGCGTCCCCCTCAGGCGCACCTGGAGTCCCGGTTGCTTCATCCGGCCGTGTTCGGCGTCGTCGATCTCCGTGACCATCTTGCTCTCGATGGCGTGTTCATGGACCAGCCATTCATCGATGGTCTTGCAGACGGTGCCTACGCCTCTAGCGGCGGCGATGTCGTCCTCCCATTGGAATGCTGACCGTTCGAGGAACATCTTTTCGAACCGGTCTTTCCACATGGCGATGGTCTCTGGCGAGACCTCCACGCCGTAAAGACTCTGCAGTTCTTCGACCCACTCGGGCCGCCCGGCAGCGGCCATCAATGAGCCAACGAACACCTGGTACATCCCCTGCGATTGGATGTAGCGGCCGTCGGCGCATTCGTATTGGTGGGCCATGATGTTACGCGGCCAGGCGAAGAGGTCTGGCGGGTCGATGTCGTATAGCTTGACCAGGTGCCGGCCAATGGCCGAGAACATGGCGCTGTGCATGGGAACTTCGATGCGCTGGCCTTTGCCGTTGCGGTCCCGGGCCACCAGGGCCATGGTCACAGAGACCGAGGCCACGATGGCGGCGAAGGTGCTGGCGGTGGGCAGGGGCAGAAACAGCGGTTCCTCGGTGTCGTCATACGGCTGGTAGGTGCCGGTGGTGGCGGAGACGATGCCCTCCCAGCCGCGTTCGTTGCGGTGGGGGCTGTCTTCGCCGAATCCGGGGATGGAGACATACAGCAACCGTGGATTGTCTTTGGTCAGGGTCTCGTAGCCGATGCCGAGGCGGTCGGCCACTCCGGGCCGGTAATTCTCGATGACGATGTCGGCTTTCTTGGCCAGTGCCTGGGCGGTAGCCTGGCCCTCTGGCGTTTTCAGGTCCAAGACCACCGAGCGCTTGCCCCGGTTCCAGGTAGCGAAGGCCGGTTCGCTGCGGGCCGGGTCGCCGCCGGGCCGCTCAACCTTTATCACGTCGGCCCCTTGGTCGCTCAGCAGCATGCCCAACATCGGTCCGGGGATGTATTGCCCGAAGTCCAATACCTGCACGCCGCGTAACGCGCCTTGCGCCTGGGTCCGCTCTGTGGTCGTCATATCAACTGTCCTTATTTTCTTCGCTGTAGTAGGCGTGGGAATCGTAGCAATGGGCTTGCCGACCGTCAACCTCCGGTCAACGGTAAGCTTAATTCACTGCCCGGTGCTCAATCTTAACTATCCGGCCGGTCTTCGCTGACTGGATGACAGATGAGTTGATCTCGGTCGATCTCAGGCCGTCTTCCCCGGTGGCGGCGGGCTCCCGGTCCTCTTTTAACGCGGCGTGGAAATCGGTCAACTCGGCTACGAAGTTGGCCAGGTAGTCGTACTCATAGCTTTCGGTCTGATTGACGGTCTCGCTGACCACCTCCACCGCGCCCATTTGGGCCTCCCAGACGGTGGCCGTGCCGGTGAAGCGGCCGTCGGTCCCATAGATGGTGAAATTGTTCAAAGTGTCTGGGAGCATCCGGCCGCAACTGATGTTGGCGATGGTCCCGTCTTCCAAACGCAGAGACATGCTGGCGATGTGCTCCAACGGTTGAGTGTCGGTCTGGCCGTCGGTCATGGCAGTGACTTCGGTGATCTCCTGGCCCATCACGAAACGGACCAAGTCGAACAGGTGGACACCCAGGCCCATGATCACCGAGCCGCCGCCCATGGCTTCTGGGTCTTCCCACCAGCCGCGCAGGCCGGACCGGGGCAGGTGCTCGGGTTCGCCGCGTTCGCCCCGGCCCCAATGCCCCTGGAGCAGCCGGACGCGGCCTAGTTTGCCGTGGGATACCAGGTCCTTGGCCAGTGAGTGGGCCGGATGGAACCGCAGTTCGAACCC
>ENA-ORDG01000031-ORDG01000031.1-marine-metagenome-genome-assembly--contig:-NODE-31-length-65281-cov-5.645758_pt1 | contig 65281 bp, 46 predicted proteins | sample MGYA00248629_ERZ508524 | MGnify/ENA primary metagenome ERZ508524 (study PRJEB26194, sample SAMN05421901) | marine metagenome | isolation source: East of Rio de Janeiro, Brazil, South Atlantic Ocean...
TCTTTCTTCCAGACTCTCTATAGTAGCTACAGACTCATTTAATCTCTCATTCAAGTCGAAAATTTCCTCATCTTTGTAGTCTGTATTTGGGACCGAATCATCTTCACCAGAGCAGCCCACAAATGATGCAGCTATCAGGAGCAGGACGACGAAGGAAGCTCTACGCACAATTGCCCCAGAAGAAGAACTCCGGATGAAGGTTATCTCATCAACTTCCCTACCCATGCGATTGGAAGTAGAAACCGTAGACTCTGCGCCGGGAAAACTTTCATTCCGCAGCCGACATTGCATCGACTGTGCACAAAGTCACCAAGGTCACATTGGGCGTAGGATTCGTATTGCTTATTGGAAGCATAATTGTTACCTCCGCCGGCTGGGACTCATTCATGGAAAACATGGACGAAGGATTCGTCGAGGGTGGCACTGAGATGTGGACGGGGAAAACACCCACTACGTTCGAGGGAGAGATGCTTCCGACTTCCATGTATCCGGTTTTCGTGCAGGAGTATAGATCCGTAGATGTGGAATTGCTAGATGGTGATGAATACAGTCGCTTCGTGCCTTGCGAGGAAGACTACTCGTGCGGATCCTTCTACGAACCAGGGTACACATATGTCGGCGACGTATATGTATCCTACTCGGATATCTGGAAGGTTCGGTTCTCTGGAGACGTCACGGGAGATAGCAATGTCATGATACGGGAGATGAGCATGGATGTGCCCGGAATCATGTCGCTTGCTTTTGGCTGCATGGGGGGATGCTTCTCGCTACTGGTTCTAGGAGTCGGTGTAATCTTTGTATTCACTCTGAAGGAAAGCCACAACGACTCCCCCTCTGAAGTTGCGTTCGTGAGTGGAGACACGCTAAAGTCAACAGCACCAGACACCGGGGAATGGTGGAGTCAATCCGACAATGATTGAGGGTTTCTGAATCAATGGGGGGAAGCCGGAAATAATCAGTCCTCGAATTCGGGTCAATCGAGGTCGAGATTGTAGTGCAAGCCGACATTCTCGCGCCGCAGCATGGAGGCCTCGATGACCAACTCGGCGCAGATGATCAGATTGCGTAACTCGACCATCGTCTGCGTCGGTTTTGTCGCGTGCCAGAGTGGCACGACCTCACTGCGAATGTGAGCGATGCGGCGCTTCGCCCGAGCCAATCGAGCATCGCTCTTGACCAATCCCACATCATTCGTCATCATGCTTCGCAAGGCCTGCAGGTCGGTGTGCAGAGTGCCATGCTCAGCCAGCACATCGAGGTCATCGTCGCGCCAGCGCGGCAGGTCATCGACCAAAGCCGGCAATTCGCCATTCTCAGCCTTGCGAATCAAGTCCGAGGCTGCCCTCTCCGAGTAGACGACAGCCTCGAGCAAACTGTTCGAAGCCAACCGATTCGCCCCGTGAAGTCCAGTCCGTGCAACCTCGCCAACAGCGTACAAACCAGGCATGACCGCACCCTCACAAAGAGCCCGCCCAGCAGAATCCACGACCACTCCACCGACCATGTAGTGCGCAGCAGGCCTGACCGGAATCGGGTCGGGACCGAGTCGTATTCCCAACTTCGCGACCTGCGCAGCAGTAGTTGGGAACTCCTCCATGAGTTCGACGGCATCGAGGTGTTCAGTCACCAACAGAACATGTGAATCGCCACTGCGCTTCATCTCTCGATCGGTCGCCCGAGCGACCACATCACGAGTATCGAGCGAGCCTTTCTCAGAGTATCGGCGCATGTAGGAAGAGGCGTTCGGATCGCCCGCAGCAGACCCCGCCGAGACACCACCTGCAGCCCGCCAAGCAGCATGCTCGGAACGAGTCATCAGAACCGCGCCGTGCCCTCGCATCGCCTCGCTGATCAGGAAAGGCGTAGCAGATTCAACCGCCAGAGCAGTCGGATGGAACTGGATGAATTCCATATCCGAAACATCGGCCCCAGCCCGATGCCCCATCGCGATACCATCACCCGTGGCGACAGCAGGATTCGTCGTGGAGAGGTGAAGCATCCCTGCCCCACCGCTCGCAAGCACGACGGCCCTAGCAGCGAGCGTGTGCACCTTTCCCGATGGCGCCAAACACCACAAACCAGCAACACCGGACGAGGGATCATCCAGATCCCTCCGAATCAGGTCGAGAACCATCCAATTCTCGAGAATCCGCAGACCAGACTCGTATTCGCTCGCAGCACCCTGCGTCAGAGCCCGCTCGATCTCAGCCCCAGTACGGTCCCGTGAATGCAGAATCCGCTTATCGGAATGACCTCCCTCGCGTGCCATATCGTACAAGCCATCAGCACTCAGATCGAATTCAACACCATGCTCGACGAGGTCTCCGATCCGCGCCGCAGCATCAAACACAACCGCGCGCACAACACTCTCGTCGCACAACCCCGCACCAGAGGCCAGAGTATCCTGCACATGGGCCTCCAAAGCCCCTTCATCATCAATGTCAAGCACACCGGCTATTCCGCCCTGCGCCCAGTTCGTCGAGGAGGTCGAGAGGCTCTTCTTGGTGACGATGGCGACCGATAATCCGTTCCGATAACAGCGGAGGGCGAGGAACAATCCAGCGATTCCAGAACCTATCACTGCGACGTCGACGGCCGTCAGTGACTTCTCCTGCGAGTCTGCCGCCATGTCAATTCCTGATTGGATTTCGCATTGAAGATTGTCCAATCGGATTCTACGCCTTCGGCGTCAGAAGCAAGTGCCTGCGTTTGGTGGCTCAAAGTGCGCCGATGCCTCAACCTTCATAATCTGTAAAGCGGCGAGCCCGTGCTTGACGTTGGGTGTTTTTCCAATCGTCATTAGGTGATGGGATGCACTTACTGCGTATCGAATTGGAGAATTTCAAGTCATTCGGCGGTCAGATCACAGTTCCTTTCGACCAGGGATTCACAGCCATAACCGGTCCCAATGGCTCGGGTAAATCCAACTGCGGAGATGCCATACAATTCGTTCTCGGGACGCGCTCCACCAAGGTCATTCGAGCTGCTAATGTGGCGGAGTTGATCTTCAATGGCGGCAAGAGTGGCAAGGCTGCCCGCCACATGTCGGCGACGCTCGTCTTCGCCAACACTCCAGAGTCTGACGGGCTTCGCCGTATTCGAGTTGAAGGCGATGAGGTCTCGTTCACCAGGGCTGTTCGGTTGAGTCGCAAGAACAACCCGATCTCCTCTTACCGGATTGGCGACAAACCGGCCACTGCTACCGAGATGCGTCGGGTTCTGGCCGAGGCTGGCCTGCATGGTGATGGTTACAACATCGTCCAGCAGGGCGATGTGACGAATCTCGCGACGATGACACCACACCGCCGTCGCGGTGTCTTGGAGGAGGTTGCTGGAGTCAAGGCATACGACGACGAGATTCGTCGTTCGCAGAATCAGCGCAAGCGGGTCGAGGGCGACATCCAGACAATCGATCTGTTCGAGTCGGATCAGAAGACCCAACTCAAGGAACTCGAGAAGGAACGGGCTCAGGCGCTGAAATTCAAGGAGTTGAAAGACGAGCAGGACGAGGCTCGAATCGTTCTGGCGCAAACGCGTTATCGCAGCCGCCATGATGAGATTCGGCTGCTGAACGATGAGCAGGTGAATTACACAGAGAAGGACGAGAGACTTCGGGGGGTGATGCGTGCTTCGAATCAGAAACTGCTCGAACTCGATGAGGAGTTGGTCCGCGTCAGGCTGGATATCGATGAGATGGCGAGTGGCGAATCGAAGAAGGTGCTCGACCAGATTCGGGCTCTCGATATCGAGGTCGAGACGAGCCGTGATCGCATTGGCGATTCGCGGCGAGCGTCTGTAGAGGCTACCGAAGAGACCGAGGAATTGAATGGCGATCTCGAGGGCGTACTCGGCGCTGAAGAGAAGATTCAGGCGACTGTCGATGCTGCACAGACTGCGACGAGAGCGGCCGATGAGAATCTCGTCAGGGCCGAGGCCGACGAGAGCGAGGCTCGCACAGCGATCGAGTCGGGAGACAAACATGCTCGCGACCTCAATCGAGCTTTGGGCAAAGCCACCGAGGCAGTCACAGAGGCGCATACGGAGCGGGCCGAGGCGCGGCTTGAAGCGGATCGAGCGGAACAGAATGTGCGACTCGCATCCGACCGCCTCGCCGATTTGGAGGAGGAGTACGAGAGTGCGACCTTCGAGCGCGACGACCTCGAATTGACCGGCGAGGACCTGCAGGACGAGACGCCGACCGAGGACCGCTCGACGCTGGCGACGCAGATGCAGAAGATTCTGCGCGACGAGGTCAATCTGCGCGAGGATCGCGACCGGGCCGAAGGCAAGGTTCGCGAGGCGAATCGTGCCCTCGACAAAGCCAGAGCGAGGCAGGAAGCACGCGCTTCTCGGCCCGGTTCAGCCGTCACACTACGCGCCCTCGCCAAACTCCGCGAAAGTGGTGAGATCAAGGGAATCCTTGGCTCACTCGGCGAATTGTCAGCACCCAAGGACGCCGCCAACGAGGAGGCACTCGCCTTCGCTCTGGGCGGCGGCATGAACAGCATCATCGTCACCGACGACAAGGTCGCCGGCTCTTGCATCAAGTGGCTACGAGCCAATGGCGGCGGCCGAGCCACCTTCCTCCCACTCAACAAGATCAGCGCTTCGAGAACCCAAGGCCGAGCCCTCATGGTCGCTCGAAACCCTGGCATCATCGGCTTCGCTCACGACCTGCTCGACTACGACGAAGAGATCGAAACCGCAGTCCGCTTCGCCTGCCGCAACACACTCATCGTCCAATCGATGGATGTCGCACGCCGCAACATGGGCGGCGTGCGAATGGTGACGCTCGATGGCTCGATCGTCGAAGCCACCGGTGCGATGACGGGCGGCTCTTCCAACAGAGGCGGCCGCCCCAATTTCGGCGGGGCCGGCGCAGGAGGATTGGGATACGAGAAGTTAGAGAGTGCGGTTGAGAATGCCAATCTCATCTATTCAGTCGTCGAAGCAGCCCTGAAAGAACTTCGAATCAACCAGCAGGATCTACGCAACAAGATCAACGGCCTCGACGACAGTGACCATTCGGTCAAAGTACGCGAGTGGAAGGCCGATGTCGGAATCGCCCAGAAACTGGTCGACGATGTCGGCCGGAAAGTCATCGAAGCCCGCAAGGAATTCGAGGGAATCGAGGCCGAGTGCAAAACGATACAAGCGAGCGCAGCAAGCGTCGAGAAGACTTACGAAGACGCCGTCGAAGCCCGCAGAGCGGCCGGCGAAGACCTGCAGAATCACACGCCGGACCATCTCTCCAAACTCCTTCGCTCAGCCCAGGACACACGCACCGAGGCTGAGCGAACCAAACTGCGCTCGGAAGCGGAAATCTCCAGCGGCACTGAGCGGCTGAGCGTTCTCGCCGAGCGCAGAACCGGCCTCACTCGAGCGATAAACCGCCAACAGGGCATCATCGATGCGGCCGCAGAATCAATCGAGAAACTCAAGGGAATCATCTCACGAGCCGATGAGCAACTCGACGAACTCAAATCGGTAGCATCTCAATTCGATGAGGAGCAACAACAACTCAACACGCGCCGTGAGGAGATAGTCGACGAGCGCGCCAGTCTGCGCGCCGCTGTCGATCAATTGGAACGCCAGCGCGAGAACATCCAGACGCGGCTTGAGAGCCTCGCCGAACAGATACGACAGAAGGAGGACACGGTCGGCGAACTTCGCGCAGAACTCGCCGAACTCGAAATCTCCGTGCCTTCACCAGAGACTCAACTGCCAACAGTGGCCGAGGCGGAGAAAAGGGTGCAGGGCCTTGACCGCCGCCTCGGCCAACTCGGCGACGTCAACATGCTCGCCATCGAGCAGTACGACAGAACAGTCGAGCGAATCGCAGACCTCGTTACCGACGGAAAAACCCTCAGAGAACGCAAAGAGATGCTCGTCAGCATTGTCGAGCAGCTCGAGGATGAACGCTGCACGAGGCTGCTCGCAGTATTCGACCACGTCAACAAGAACTTCCAGCGCGTCTACGCGATTCTGCAACCTGGCGGGACGGGGACGCTTTGTCTGGAGAACCCACGGAACCCCTTCGAAGGTGGTCTCGAAATGGCCTGCGTACCTCCTGGGAAGAGCCGGAACACTCGCCGTTCCTACCTCTCTGGGGGCGAGAAGTCGATGGCCGCATTGGGCCTCGTCTTTGCAATCCAAGACTACGAACCGAGTCCATTCTACTACCTCGATGAGGTCGACCAGAACCTCGATCCGTTCAACGCTGAGCGCATTGCCACACTTTGTCGATTGCGCAGCCAGAACGCCCAATTCATCATGGTGACGCTGCGCAAGGTCAGTCTGACTCTGGCCGACCATCACATCGGCATCACTCATGCTGGTGATGGTATCAGCCGCCGAATCACTGACTTCGACCGGGCGGCTGCTCTGCAACTTGGTGATGAGTTCGAGGCTGAGGCCAAGGCTCGCGAGGAGGCTGCTGCGGACAAGGCCGAGATGGATGAGCTGCCCGAGCCCGAGGATATGCCGAAAACTCCTGAGCCGCTCGGCACGCCACAGAGTCTCGGTGGATTGGCCGAACGGGCCGGCATCGAAATTGAGGGCGATGAAGACGTCGAAAACGCCGAAGATGTCGCGGAGGACTCCGATGTGGCTGCTGATGGCGAAGAGATTCCCACCATCGATGCGACTGCCGTCGAAGCCGCTGCTGAGCTAACGACCGAGGGTCTCGAATCATTGCGCGAGCGCACCGAGGAATGGACCGAGGACATCGCCGAGAAGGAGGCTGCGACGCCACTGACTGAGGACGAGAGCACTGTCGACTCGAGCGAACCGGTCAATGGAGTCGAAGTGGAAGCCGAAGCCGAAGCGGAAGCAGCGCCCGAAATGGAGGAGTGAACAGCGATGACCGTCTTCGATGCGAGCGCGATGCGCGACGACATTGTCACGCGGTTATTGCAAGGCGAGACCGACCTCGAGACCAGTCGCTATCTCGACCGCTTGGTCGAACTCGCGAGCCTTGACGAGGCCGAACATCAATTCCTCCTCGACCCATTCGACCGCTCGGTCGCCCTCGTCTTCCAATTGTTCAGATCCAAGGAACTCGACCCTTGGGACGTCAATCTCACCTACTTCCTCGAGCAGTTCAACGAGCGTATCCAAGACGCTGACAACATCGACCTACCGACCTGTGGTCGCTTGATTCGCATGGCGTGGTACACACTTCGAGACCAATCAACAGACCTCATCGACCGACAAGAAAGAGCCTGGGTCGATGTCGAAGACGATTTCCTCGACTTCGACGCTGGTGGTTGGGAAACCGAATTTGACGAAGACGACTACAACTTCTCCGTCGGCGTGCTCACCGGAGCGGCCGACGACGTCCTACCCTCGATGTTCCAAGGCAGAATCCACAGAGATGGCAGTCGCCCAGTGACTCTTGGCGAGTTGCTGATGGGACTGCAAACCGCCAAGCAGATCTCTGAGGACCAGCGCCTGCGCGAGCAGATCGCAAAGGAGCGCCGCAAAGAGAACGCACTCGCTCGCGCCCGCTTCAGCGGCAGCCTGCACATCGAGGACCTCGACGATGACATCCACAGGACCTGGCTGGCCCTGCGGCGGAGACAGGTCGCGGACAATGGAGCCGTCGACCTGAAAGCCATCGCTGAACACCTCAAAATCCAGTCACTCGAGTCTGGTATGGCAGCACCAGAAGCGGAGGCTGAAGCACAGGTCACAGCCTTGGTGGCAGCACTTTTCCTGACCAACCGAGGGTACGCGGATCTGACCCAGGCAGAGGGCCGAAATGGACTGATCACACTCCGAAATCTGCACCCAGAGCGTGCCGATTACGAGCAACTGACCCTTGAGCTCAACCCCCCGCCGGAGGTCTTCGCAGATGTCTGACGAGGCAGCACTTTCGACGATTCTCGAAGCGATTCTGTTCAGCGCCGGCCGCTCGATGTCGGTCGACGAACTGATGGAACAGACCAAGCGGACGCGAGGTGAGGTCGGGGGCGCATTGAGCGATCTGCGGGCTACGATTCGGCGCCGACGCGATTCTGCATTACAGTTGACCGAGGTCTCTGGACGGTGGATATTCGAGGTCAGGCCGACTCTCTCGAATCATCTTCCTGAGTCGGTTCGGCCGGAAGTTCCGCAGCGCTTGTTGCCGGCCGCAGCACTCATCGCCTACCATCAACCGATGTCACAGGTGCAATTGGTCGACATGCTCGGGCAGCGCGCTTACGATCATGTCAGAGATTTGGCGCATTTTGGTTTCATCGACAGGCGCAGAGATGGCTTGACGCGGCGGCTGACGACGACGAGGCGCTTCGCAGAATACTTCGGATGCCCTGAGATTCATTATCGCAAGGTTCGGACCTGGTTCCGCGAAGAGGCCTCGAAAGCGGGTCTGACAAGCGCTCAGTTGGCCGAATCCTTGTCCGATGGACAGATGACCATCGAGGAGTTCACAGAGACTCCTTCTATCGAGTCGCTGGAAGTTGAAGCGGCTCATGCCGAAGAGTGAGGTCTCACTCGCCGCGAACCTGTTTGAGGGCTGATTCCACCGCTGCCATCGTGATACGTTCACCGCTCTCGCTGACGATGGCTGCGACAGCCTCGATCTCGTCTGTTGCGGCACCGGCTGAGGCTGCCATGTTGCGCAGGTGGAGTTTCATGTGGCCGGCTTGGATGCCGACTGTCGCGAGTGCTCGAAGAGCGCCGAGGTTCTGGGCGAGTCCCGCTGCTGCCATCACCTTGGCGAGTTGATCTGCTGAAGTGATGCCGAGCAGTGCAACGTTCGCTTGGGCGCCAGGGTGGATGCGGATGGCACCACCGACGAGGCCGACGGCCATCGGAATCTCGATTGAGCCAACGAGATTGCCATTTTCGTCCTTCTCCCAGTGAGTCATGGAGCCATAGCGGCGCTCGTGAGCCGCGTAGGAGTGAGCGCCGGATTCGATTGCTCGCCAATCCTGTCCGCAGGCGATGGCGATTGGCGAGATGGCGTTCATGATTCCCTTGTTGTGGGTGGTTGCTCGGAATGGGTCTGCAGCGGCGAAATGGTAGGCTTGTAGCACGCCGCTGATTATCTCGGTGCCTCGCTCGCCATCATCACCACTCTCAGACATCTCTTCAGGGGTGAAGGTGGCACTGACGCGCGCGAGGCGGTGAACCGCGAGGTTGCTGATTATTCGCAAGATGACTGTGCCGTCTGCGAGGTTCTCGACGCGCTTGGCTATGGATTCAGCCATGGTATTGACCGCATTAGCACCCATCGCGTCGCGACAATCGACGAGAATGTGGACAATCACCATCGGTCCAGAGTCGGTTTCGAGTATTCTCGTTTCGATATCCTTGCAGCCGCCGCCGAATTTGACCAGAATCGGGTCGACATCGTTGCAGGCTTGGATCAATTCCTCCTTCGCAGCGAGAATCGCTGCCTGAGATGCATCCGGATCCTCGCATCCGACGACTTGGATTTGACCAATCATGATCGGATCGGTGTTGTTCGAGGTGAATCCGCCATTGATATGGCAGCGTTTCGCCATGTTCGAGGCGGCAGCAACGACGCTGGCTTCCTCGACGACGAAGGGAATCAGGTAATGTTCGCCATCGATGATGAAGTTCGTCGCGACTCCGATCGGCAGTGAATATCGACCGATGACATTCTCGATCATCCGGTCGGCGACATCCTCGTCGAGTTCAGCATCTGCCCAGGCCTGGACTTGTTCCTCGCTCAGGCCTGCCAGTTCAGCGAGCATGGCTCGACGTTCGGGAATGGAGAGCTTGTAGAATCCCTTCAATCGGCTGTTGTCCACTGGCATTGATTCACCGAGCCTCGCTACAGCGCTTCGGTTCTAAGCCCTTCGCGGTTCCACCTCCCTCTGATCTGTGCAGCGGCAAAGGAGAGTGCTGCTCTAACATTCTTCTTTTCGTCCACCTAAGGGGGGGTCAATACGCCGATATGGCTGCGAATCTGCACTGGAAAAAGCGTTAATTGGGCCGTTAACGGTTTGTTAACGCATCGTCGAAGCGTTAGCAATGCGTTAATGGTAGTTTAACAGAACCGAAGTGCTGACCGTATATTCTTGAATCGACAATCCCGAAACATTAGGAAAACCCGTTAAATCGGCTTCTTGTAAGCGTGAGAATACGTGAACATTATGTACCCAGTGAAGCGCAGTGTCGATAATGGCTGAAGGCTCTGCAACGATCCTCGATCTGCCACCATTGCGAGGCAATCCCTTCGACCTGCGCCCTATCGAATCATCCCGTGCAGAGCACCTCGTAGGGCGCAATCCCTTACTCAGCAAGTTGAGAGGATACCTGATTCTACACACACCGAGGATGGTTCTACTCGTCGGCCAGAGAGGCTCTGGCCGCACTTCTTTCATCAACACCCTGGCATCTCAGACTTCTCGTCGCTCGTACATCGGGCAGTTCTGGCCCGAAGCAGAGGACCCGACGCAGGGGATAATCCACGAGATATCGGTCCATATCGCAGGCTTCGAGGTCGCGGCATCGATGCAGCTGGTGTCGGATCGATTGGTCGAGACCCTCGACAAGGAGACTGGAGTTCTACCGCTCATCGCCCTCGATTACCCCTCGCACATCGACCTCAACTCCACACTGGCCCGCCTCGCACCTCTCCTGCAGAGGCTTCGTGCGCTCGTCGTCGTCGCCATCACACCCTCACAACTCTCATCCCTCAACGACGATGTCCTCGATCTATTCGATGAACCACAGCGACTGTCGAATCTGAACGAGAAGCAGATTCAATCGCTTTCCAACCATAGAATCTCCAAATTCGCCAACCAGAAATGGATAATCAAGCCGAATCTGCTCAAAGCGATCCACGAAAACACGGACGGCAACCCTCGACGAGTCGTGCGATTACTGCGTGATCTCGTCGAAGAACGCCGCGATCCGATGGCAGGAGGCACTCTCGAGAGATTGGTGACTTGGAGGCATGCACAGCCCGAAGACCGCGAACCGCTCAGTGAAAGTGAACCTGAAACTGAATTCAAAGCAGAACCCGAAGCCATTCCTCCCTCGATAGTCGAAACTGAGGCTGAAGCAGATATCGAAGACGAAGACCTCAACGGAGACCTCGATGAGGACCCGGATGACCTCTGGGACGATGCCGATGAGCTGATCAGTGAGGCAGAAGACGAGGCTGCGGAGATTCCAGAGGAAGCGGCTGATAGGGATTGGAACGAAGGCTTCGGCTCGCCTGAGAAGATCTGGGATGAGGAAGAGGAATCTGCTTCCGCATCAGAGGTTGAGCCGACACCTGTACCTGAAGCCGAGCCAGAACCAGAGAAAGAGCCGGAAGCAGCGGCCGAGCCGGAGAGAGAAGTCGAAGTCATGCAGGCTCATTCTGCCGAGGAACCGGCGGAGTCAACGGCCGATGAGGGGGAGACTTACGAGAGGACCGAGACCGATCAGGCATTCCTCTACATGGAAGGAGGAACCGAACCGACGGGACGACCGAATCTCTCAGGCGGAAATTTCGGTAGCTTGCTCAAACGCACTATGCGCACCTCCGACCGCATGCCCACAGCCCCTGATGACACCCCTGTCACCATCGCCCAATCGCACCCAAGTCTGATGCCCAGAGCCCAGAAACCAGCGGTTCGCTCGATGCCGCCTGAGAGTGTCATCGAAGAGGAATCCCAGGCGCGCATCGACAGATCGATTCAGCCGATCGAGGATGAACACGTCTACCACACCGACCATGCATTGTGGGTGGTCGAGCCTGGATCCGAGACGACTCTGCCCGATGAAAGCGCATACACGCCTCCGCCGGTGGCGACGATCAGCCTCGGGGCGGAGGCGATCGAAACCGAATGGTTCGTCGCCGAAAAGCTGGAATCGCAGATTGAAAGTGAACCTGAAACTGAAGTGCCGTTTCAGTCAGAGGTGCAAGAGATGACGCCGCCGACGCTTGCTCCGGAGATGCCGACGATTTCTCCGACGGTGGAGACGGTGCCGACCATTCCGGCGGGTTTGACGACCTCAGCAGATGCACCATCGATGGATGCACCACCTGTCATTCCGACCTCCTTCGGCCCGGTCTGGGAAGACGATGAGCCATTCGATGCGATGTGCCTGCACACCCTGACCGAGGCCGAGAGGATGATTCTGACTGCGTCGGCGAGCCGCGAGGTTTCGCCGTCCGATCAAGAATTGCAGGCGCGGCTGGAAGTGGGTCGCTCGCGCCTCTCACAGATCTACAACGGGATGCGGCGCAAGGGCTTGCTATCCGTCCGCAAGCAGGGCCGCACCCGATTCTTCAAACTCAGCACAGCCACCAGTCAGCACTTTAGCGGAGCCCCGAAGGGGGTCGCGTGATGACTGATGAAGGAACCACGGTCACGCGCGAGAAAGTCGAGCAGTACCTCGCTATGACAGCCTCTGCGCGGGCAAAAGCGACACCACAGACCAATAATGTCGAGGATGCTGCTCGCCTCAACTCGATGATGCGGATGTGTGATGATTACACCGCCGATGCGCGCCATTTCCTCGAACAAGGCGACCTCGTTCGAGCCTTTGGTGCAATCAATTATGCGCACGCCTGGATAGACGCAGCCGTGCGCATCGGATTCATGGACGGTCATGGCGATGACCGATTATTCACTCTGCCTTGATTACCGCCAATGCATTAAGTCCCCAATCATCTTCATCACGAAATTCTTCAGCCACAATTTTTCTTTTTTTCAAAATCGAAAAAAGAACCAATAAATCATGAAGATGATTAAAGGAATTACACTCAACCGGCTCCTTCGAAGATTTGTTTTGTGAGTCTCGTCATGTTTTGTGCATAGCTCTTTGTTAGAGGGGATGTTCGCCTTGTTCTCACATCCTTCAAACGAGCATGTTTCAGCAAATTCAGATTGATATTTCTTATTTTCTCTGAGAAAAATGACCGAGGTTATTATCACACCTACAAACGATATGAGCCAGACAATCAATGGTAGATGATCATATTTTTCTGGCGTTAAATTCAGGAATAGTGCCTCAAAAGAAGAAAGAAGCCAGATTACCCATATTGCAAGTGTCAATTTGGTCAGCAAGATCATACGATCAAATTTTTCCATGAAAGATGCGGTATTTCTTCTGACCTTGAAGTTATAGACGACCCATCCGATTTCAAGGACGAAAGTATTGAGATAGACCTTCAGCGGGGCGATTTTCACGTTCCCGAATCAACTCTGGACGTGCCGTAGAATCCGTTGCCCCGTGACCTCGATGTACGAGCCACCAGCACCGATCAATCTCTCCTTGAGACGGCGGTCGACGGTCAGAACCGGCCAGCCATTCGAGCCAGACAATTCGACCAGCATGTCATCCGAATGCCTGAGGCCATCGAGATCAGCCATCGATTCCGAGCGCCTCGCCAACAGATCGAGCAACATCCCACCACGCTGCCCCGCGACTCTGTCGAGTTCAGCCTGAACCGCATCGAGGACGATGAGCCTCGGCGCACCAGCGACTTCAGCCATCGCCGAATCGAGATTCAGCCGAGCATCGACCAGAGCGATCCAACCGCAGGCGTCGACAAGGACGCTGCTCAACGGCTCACCCCGTGATGGTGCCGTGTCCAATCAGCCGCCAGCGCGTACCGACACGGCGGGAGAGTGTGATGCGACTTCCCGCGGGCGCGCAGATAGGTAACCGGAGGCGTAGTGTCGCCTTTTTCGCCTTGATCGCGCTGACTTGACCGACACTCGTAGCAGTTGCCGAATTGACCATCAGCATCTCATTAGGTTGCAGAGGACGAACCTGCTCGGGATTGTCCTCGCCACTCGTGACCATGTTCTCAAGCAGATCCAAGTCTAGATTGAACTCCTCCCAGATAGGCGGCAATTCACCGATTCGAGCCATCACCTGTCCGGACAGATCGTCAGCCTTGGTGACGACGGGGTCCATCGGCGTAGCGATTCCACAAAGCCCACCTGCATGGATGGACTCAAGCGACAAACCGCCACCCTGAACGCTCTCGATGGTGGTCTCGATCGGTTCCCATCGAGTCTTGTTGCCCGCAGTGATTCTTCGTCCCGGCGCAATCAGAATCGAATCCCCGACAGTGAATTTTCCCTTCACCACCGAGCCACCTATGATTCCACCCTGCAACTTCGCCGGCCGCGTACCGGGCCGATTGACATCGAAGGAGCGCGCCACATACATCAGCGCCTGCCCCTCCTTGCCATGGTCAGGGGTGGGAATCGTCTCCTCAATCGCCTGAATCAGAACATCGAGATTGACATCGTGATGAGCCGAGATTGGGATGATCGGGGCCCCATCAGCGACAGTGCCCGCGACGAATTCTTTGATCTCGTTCCAAGAATCTACAGCCCGTTCGCGTGTCACCAGATCTATCTTGTTCTGCACCACGACGACATTCGAAATCCCTGCGATCTGTAACGCAGCCAGGTGCTCACGAGTCTGTGTCTGCGGACATTTCTCGGTAGCAGAAATCAACAACAGAGCTCCGTCCATTATCGACGAGCCTGAGATCATTACCGCCATCAGCGTCTCGTGACCTGGAGCATCGACGAAAGAGACGACTCGAAGCAATTCCTTAGGCTCGTTTTCCTTGCCAGCAGGATGCTTGTCCTTAGGGTAGAATTCGCCCTTCTTCGTCTTGTAGAAGGCGGTGTCGGCATAGCCGAGTTTGATGCTGATTCCGCGCTTCCTTTCTTCTGAGTGGGTGTCGGTCCAGACGCCCGAGAGAGCACGTGTGAGAGTGGTTTTGCCGTGGTCGACGTGACCGACCATGCCGATGTTGACTTCGGGTTGACGAGGGAGCTGACTTGCCAGACTCATCAACTCCTGCCGCTTCACTCCTCTTCATCGGAGGGCGTTTCGGCAGCGGCCTCTTCCTCGAGACCGAAGAGTACGGGCAGGGAGCGCTTCCCCGCCTTTACGACCTTCAGATTGATCTGGCGGGTATCCTGACTGATGACGTTTCCACGCAGGTTTCGACGCCTGCGGATTCCTTGATACTTGTAGCGATAGACTTGCGCGTTCTTCTTCACGTAGCGCTTGCCTTTGTAGCCGACTCCAGGCGAGACGAGGACCGATTTCACACCGCTTCCGTCGAGGTCAGGTCGCATTGGGCGACCGGTGACATCCGAGCCGCCAGTGATTTGCAATTTGTAGCCAGAAAGACTCTGATCGCCCTCTCCGATGAACATGCCGTCTACTGCGTCACCGATGCTCTTGCCGAGGAAATGGTTGTAGTTCGAACCTGTGATATCCGTTGAATACGAACGTCCGTTCGACTTGGGGTTGGTGTCGTTGATCACCGCTTTGAAGCCCTGTTCCTTACCTGCCATGACATCACCTGAACGGCTCATGCGACATACGCCTTCTATAAGAGCGGTTCGGAATCACCTACGGTGAGTGTTCAGCCGCGCAGCATCTCTCTTTCGATTCTGCTCTCGAGGCTCGCTGGCAGGGTATTCGTCATGGTGATGTGTCTTGTTCGGCCGCGTCCGACGTTGGCCTTGGTGGTTCGAGTATCGATGAGGCCTTCGACCTCCAGTGCTTTCAGGTGCTTCCAGAAGGTGGTGTAACTGCGCGGTTTGAAGCCGAATTCCTCGCAGACGAGATTGTACAGTTTCTGCGCGTCGCCGCTCGAGATATGGTCGGCCTTCTTGAGGCGGCGACAGATTCCCAGCAAGACCAGTTTCTGGTGCTTCGAGAGGACGTCGATCTGACTCGGCTCGAAGGCTGCCTGGCGCAGTGTGCTGACTCGCACGTCTTCTGGCAGGACGTCGCCGCGGCCGGCTTTCTCGGCCCGACGGATGGCCGCGTCGAGCAACTCGATGGCGTGGCGTGCATCGCCGCTCTCGCCAGAGAAACGGCCGATCTTGGCGAGAGTCTCGTCGCCGACAGATCCTGTTCTGCAGGCGACATCAGCACGCTGGCGCGCGATGCCGGTCAGGGTCACTTCGTCGTAGGCTGCGAGTTCGATGACATTTGATTGGCCGAGCCGCGAGATGATGGCCGGCTCGAAGAGTTTCAGCAGAGTCTGGTTCTGACTGACCAGAATCAATGAGAGGGAGCCGGACCATTCCTGCCCCTCGTCGATGCGCAGCAATTTGTAGATCAGGTCCGAGGAGTCTCTGAGAATCAGGACATCGACCTCGTCGAGGATGAGCAGCAGGTGGGCGTTGTGGGTGCTCAGGTTGCGGCGAATCGATTGGATGATCTCGCCGGAGCTGAAACCGCGCTCGGGATGGCCAGGGTCGAGTGCGAGGGCGATCTGCTGCAGAACCTGCGAGCCCGTGGGGTGATTCCGGCAATTGACGTGGGCGAAGATGATGTGTCGACGACCTTCGAGATGCTGTCTGATGTCGTCGCCGAAACGCTGGGTCAGGACGGTCTTGCCCGAGCCGACCGGCCCGAGGATCACTGCTTGGCAACTGGTGTATTGATTCTCCATCTGAGAGAAGATCGCAGCCATGTCGGCGAGTTCATCGTCACGACCGATGAGAGCAGGAGGGATCCAGTCGTACGACAGGGGACCCTTGTCGAGTAGTACTTTGCCCGCTCCGATGCGGTCGATGTATCCTGCCATTCACTGCATTCGTGCTCTCACCGTTATTAGAGATATTTGCTGCAGCGTGCGCGCATACACGCGTATGTGTAGACGCGCGCGCGAGGAAGATTAGGGGATTTCGTCGAATTGGTAGCCGGTCTCCCACTGCTTCTCGCCCAGTGCGACCTCCAACTCGAAAGGCGTGATTAATGGCTTGGCATACTTCACCGCATCATCGATGGCGATGCGCGGGCAGGCGGTATTGACGAAAGCATCGACTGGATAGAAATCAATCAACTCTGGACCGACGTGGTCGAGGGCCAGAAGGTAGCCCTTCTTGCCATGTTTCTCGAGCAACCGCTTACAACGAAGAGCCAGATTGCGACGCATCTGGCCCGGCTTCTCGCCAATCAGAATTCCAAAAATCTTCGCGTCATCGACGCTGAAGATCAGCCCCATTCGTTGACGCAGAATTCGCTCGATCCGCTCAAAAGACATCTCGCCCGCTTCGCCGTTGTAGGGGTCGAGTAAAGCGAGGGGTTTGCCGGTGTGCATGACCAGGCCAATCGGGTGGAAGTCGCCCGAACCGAGGAAGAGATAGTGGCCGATCGACGGGTTATCGCCCGAATAATTGCAGCCCAGAACCTGCCCAGGGAAGGTCAAACGAGCTCCGCCGACGGGGATTGTCACTGCAAATCCGGCCGATTCCAAACGCGACTTGTAATCCTCCAGAAGGTGCAGATGCTGAATCGAGCCGACCAATCCCAATTTTGTTCCAGTGAGGGGTGCGACGCGGCCCACTGCGTCGAGAAAACGCTCGCGCGCTTCTTCATTCGTCAGGTCGATAGGGGATTCTGCCTCGACGACGCGAGCGTCCGCAATCGCCTTGTGGCGCGCGAGTATCGGTAGAACGGGGTCGATTTCGGGGTCTCCATCGTAGGTCACGGGGATGAAGTGGGTTGGCATGCCGGAGTCGATGTTCATCTGGCTGTGGCCCATGTGAGCGACCAACTCAACGCCCATCATGCGCATCTTGTCGTGCACCAAGTCACAGGCGCCATAACACGGGTCTGCGGCCAGAATCACCTTTGCCTCGGAATCACCTTCGATTTTGTCCATCATTTCAAGGGCTTGCATCTTCAAGCCCTCGGGAACCTGCAGAGCGATCAGACGGTGATCATTCTCCTTGATTCGCTCGACCAGCTCGTCGAGTTGGAAGTCGTGACGCTCCATGTCCATGCTTCTGACCGACTCGCCGTCCGGCGTTCGGTATTTGAGCGGTTCCATTGTTGTCGTGCGGGCGGGTGAGGGTGAAATATGACGCGCTGGCCGACGAGCCCATGGAGCAGGAGGGCGAGTTACGTGTCGGTGTCATCGGTGTGGGTAACATGGGTGGCGCGCTGGTGCGTGGTATTCTTGCGCGAGGTCTGACTTCTGGCCAGAATGTGATAGTCTCAGACCTCGATGAGAAGAAGGTCGCTGAACTGGTTGACGATCTCGGTGTCAGGTCGGCTTCGGATTCGTCCGAGGTCATGGATTTCGCTGACTTGGTCGTGCTCGCCGCCAAGCCACAGGCCTTCCCGAATCTGCTGGCTTCGATTGCCACTCGGTTTCGACCTGAGCAGACCATCATGAGCATCGCTGCAGGTGTTACCACCGCCTCGATCGAGTCGAGCCTTGGCGGTGTTCCTGCCGTTGTGCGGGTGATGCCGAACCTGCCTGCGTTGGTCGGTGAAGGGATCAGTGTGTTTTCACGCGGAGCCAATGCAGGTGATATCGATGTAGAGCGAGTCGATTCTGTGCTTCGCGCGGTCGGCGACTCGCTCGAAGCCCCAGAGGAATTGATGGATCCTGTGACCGCTTTGAGTGGTACCGGTCCAGCTTACATCTTCCACACCATGGAAGCCATGATCGAGAGCGGCATCGAGATGGGAATGTCGCCTGAAATGGCAGAGCGCCTCGTCCTGCAGACTGTCCTCGGCGCTGCTCGCCTCGCCATCGAATCACCCCTCGACACCACCGCCCTGCGCGAAGGAGTGACTTCCAAGGGCGGGACCACCGAGGCAGCGATCTCGCACCTCGGTGACAATGATTACGTCCGTCTCGTCATCGATGCGATCCTCGCCGCCCGCGACCGCTCAGAGCAACTCGGCGAGTGAACGATCAGTCGATGATTTCGACCTTGCCGTCGATGATGTCGATTCGTACCAAGGATCGAAGCGGCCAGTCTGGTCGCTCGCGATTCAAGCGCTCGCGTCCCTCCCCCTTCTCAATGGCGACGACGACATCGTGCAGGATGACACCCATGCTCTCGAGTCGTTCGAGCAGAGGCTCCAGAGTGCCGCCGGTGGAGATCACATCATCGACGATGACGACCCTCTCCCCTGGCTTGATGTCATTGATGTAAACGATGGACTGCGAGTAACCGGTAGCGACATCTACCCTGACTTCACCTTCCATTCCGTACGAGCGCTTGCGGATCACGACGGTCGGCTTTCCCGTAGCATCCCCGACCGCAGCGAGCAGAGGCAATCCCATCGCCTCGACAGTGACGATCAGGTCGACCTCTGACCAGTCAATGCTGGAGACGATCAGGTCACGAGTCGCACGAAGCACTTTCGCATCCATGCGCGGGATGCCGTCGGAGATCGGGTGGATGAAGTAAGGGTAATCACCCTTCCAGATTATCGGCGCCCCTCGGAGAGAGTCTTGCAGAATCGTCAGTGGGTCGCCGGGAACCATGCCCGACCACGCTCAGATGAGACCCTTGACCCGCAGGTGCTCAGCACCTCGGGAGACGCTGATGGTGACCGAGCTTGGGAACTTCATTCCAGCTTTACGAAGAGCATTGCGCGCGTCGAGGTAGAACTCCGCCGAAGTGTGGATCGAGACGATGACGTCATTCTTTCGACAACGCGCTGCTGTCCCGACATTCTTGCCGAATGCGAGTCGCATTCCTTGCGAGACACGGTCGGCGCCGGCACCGGTCGCCTGCTTGTTCTCGCGTAGAATGATGTGAGGATACTTGTGGATACGAAGAGCATAGCCCTCCTCTCCAGCAGCGTTTCGGATGGTGGAGTTGGAGACTTGTCGAGCCGCTTCGAGAGCGGTGTGACGGATCTGCACAGCATTGTTGACAGTCAGTTGAACCACGACATCGAATTCACCCGCCTCAGCTGCCTTGCGGTTGCCCATGTGGAAGCGCAGGATCCTGTTGTTCGGGACACCGCCGGTGTACTCTCGGCGGGTGTAGGCCTGGCCCTTGACCGAGCGATACATCTTGGCTGGTTTGCGTGCCATCTCGATTCCCTCGGGCTCGGCCGACCTGCCAGCCGTATATAATGCTGAGTGAAGCCCCGTAGGGGCTACCCCATCTCGTTTGCAGTCACCGCTTCATTCAGTCCGCAATAACCCCTTCAACCGGTCCGGAGTCTCTCACTCTCGGCCTGCACTAAGCGAACTCCGGCGACTATCAAACAGAAGCCTACGAGAAGACTCCAACCGACCTTCTCGTCGAGCAGAAGAACGCCGCCTAGAACACCGAAGAACGGGACGATGAAAACATAGGAAGCGGCGGCGGTCGCACCAAGCCTCTCGATGCCCATCGCGAACCAATAGTAGGCGAGGACGGTAGAGAGCGCGCCGAGGTAGAGAATGGCGTACCAATCCCCTGTCGTGGGTTGTGGAAGGCCGAGTTGGTAGGCTTCCCAAGCTGCGAATGGAGTCAGCATCAGCGTCCCAATCAGCGAATACCAAACCACGATTTCAAGCGTCGTCGCTTCCTCCTCACCACCCCTTCGCTCCATCATTCTCCGCGTCATGTTCGTCGTCGTCGCCCAACAGAGGGCGGCAGCAAGAATCAGTACGTCACCGAGCAGTCTCTCCTCGAATGGCAGGTCGGTGTTCGGGCTCCAGCCCGTCACGATCAACACTCCGATGAAGGCGCAGAAAAGGCCTGCGAACATCTTGCGCGAGATGGCTTGGCCGAGGAGTGGCGCTGCGAGCAGAACTGTGAAAATCGGGTTGAAAGTGATGATCAATGATGCGTCGCCGGCGGCCGTGAGTTTCATCCCGTGCATGAAGAAGATCTGGTAGCCTAGGACGCCGGTCACGCCGATGATTGCGAGAGTCTTCCAGGATTGGCGCCTTGAGGGCAACCAGCGGACATGTTGTCCGCGTGCGGCGCGCGCGGCGAACCAGGCGTAGAAGATGAGCATGGTGACGGCGTAGCGCAACCATGCTCCAGTCATCGGCGGCAGGCCGAGGGCGAGCATTCGACCGATGGCCCAAGACAATCCCCAGATGAGTGCGACCAGCAGCATCCGACCATGCATTCCGAGTTGGCGATTCTCCCCCATGCTGGTCGACTCCAACCAATGGCAGCGGCTGCCGGAGATAATCTCGCCGTTGCCGTTCTAACTCTCGCCCCTTTGGGGCGGCAGCAGGATTGCTTATGCACCCTCGGCTCGCAGCCGAGGCCCACGCGCAGCGTTAGCGTTGGAGGGATATGGGATGTCAAAGCGAGGAATGCTCGATCAATACGCTGAGATCAAGGCGCAGCACCCTGATACGGTGCTGTTCTTCAGGATGGGTGATTTTTACGAAATGTTCCATGAGGATGCGGTTCTGGCGTCGGAAGTCCTTGGTATCACATTGACCAGTCGGGACAAGAAGTCTGACGATCCGGTACCGATGGCTGGCGTTCCTTGGCACTCCGTTGAGGCCTATCTCCAGGGCATGCTTCGGGCGGGGCACAAGGTCACTTTATGTGAGCAGGAAGAGGATTTGAGGCCAGGCGCGAAGATTCTCGAGCGGGTCGTTACGCGGGTTTACACTCCGGGCTCATTGTACGAAGAAGGGCTGATTGGCGAGGATGGCTCAAGCCTGCTCGCTGGGCTGGTTTCGCGTGGCGATGGGATCGGTGTCGCCATCCTCGATTCTTCGACTGGACGGGCCTGGTTGCAGGAGCATTCCGGCCCGGGTCGCATCGAGCGTGTTTGCGATGAGTTGCAGCGTTGGGCGCCGAGCGAGCTGGTGCTCTCTCGGCGCGACGCTGAGAGCGAGGAATTACGCTCTGTTCTGGCTGCTCTCGACAGGGTGACTCTGAGTGTTCATGATGGCACAAAAGAGCAGCATCTGCAATCTGTTCGTGACCATCTTGCTTTGGCCGATCTCGGTTCTGTCGACCTGGATCGGCGACCGCTAGCGATGGAAGCCTGCGGACTTACTGCAGGTTACTTGGCGAAGTTGCACCTCGTCGATATCGTGCCTCTTCGAGAGGTGCTCTTCGATGCTGATGATGGACATTTAGTGCTCGACCAGACAACGCTGCGCAATCTCGAATTGACTCACACTCTGGCCGGCGAGAAGGAGGGTTCGTTGGTTCAGGCGATCGATTGCACGCGGACTTGGATGGGCCGCAGGCAGTTGAGGGAATGGATTCTGCGGCCCTTGACGAATCCTGAGAAAATCGCGGCCCGGCAGGCGGCTGTCGGCGCCTTGGTCAAGGCGCCGCGGCGTCTGGAGTCGATTCGCGAGTCGCTGAAATCGATGCGCGACCTCGAGCGCCTGGCGACGCGACTCGCTTACGGCCGAGCCAATGCGCGCGACCTCGTAGCGGTTGCAGACTGCCTCGAGCGCATGCCGAGACTGCAGGCGTTGCTCTCAGAAGGCTCGGCCGAATTACTGCATGAATGCGCTGAAGGATTGGGGGAACTCGAACCGCTGATGCATCATATCGCAACGCGGCTCGTCGCAGAACCGCCGGCGACGATTCGCGACGGCGGTCTCTTCCAGACAGGTGTCAACGAGCAGTTGGATGACCTGCGGCAGAAGGCGGCTGAAGGGACGGATTGGTTGCGTGGATTCGAGGCGAGGGAGAGGGAGAGGCTGGACATTCCTAGCCTGAAAGTGAAGCAGAATCGACAGTTCGGATTCTTCATTCAAATCACCACTTCGCACCTCGATAAAGTCCCTGAGGAATACCGCAGACGACAGACTCTGACCAATGCAGAACGTTACACTACGGACGAGTTGAAGGTATGGCAGGAGGTCATTCTGACAGCTGATGATCGAGCTAAAGCGCTCGAGGCAGAACTCTTCCGTGAGTTACGTAGCGAGGTCGCTTCACATTCGAAGACTCTGAGCCAGATCGGGCGAAAAGTGGCGAGCGCGGACGTGCTTGCGAGCTTTGCTCATCACGCTCGGCAGCGCTCGTGGAACAGGCCGGATCTGCGGATGGATTCATCGATGGAAATCATCGGCGGACGGCATCCAGTGCTGGAGGCCGATGGGCGTTTCGTGCCGAATGGGATTCGCTTTGACAACAAACGCAGATTCCTGTTGTTGACCGGCCCGAACATGGGCGGGAAATCGACTTATCTGCGCCAGACTGCCTTGCTGACGATTCTCGCGCAGGCCGGTTCCTTCGTTCCTGCTGAGAAGGCGAGGATCGGCATCGTCGACCGCGTCTTCACTCGTGTCGGCGCTCACGATGACCTGCGGCGCGGTCGCTCGACTTTCATGATGGAAATGATCGAGGTCGCGCATATTCTGCGCAGAGCGACACCTCGTAGTCTCGTTCTGCTCGATGAAGTGGGGCGCGGCACCTCGACTTTCGATGGCTTGGCGATTGCTTGGTCGGTTACCGAAGACATCGCCAAGAGGGTCGGTGCGAGGACTTTGTTCGCGACACATTACCACCAGTTGACCGGCCTTGCCGATGAGGTGAACGGTTTGGTCAACATCCACGTCCAAGTCGCCGATGTCAACGGCGAGATACGCTTCCTCCACACTGTTGCGGATGGGCCGTGTGACGACTCCTACGGCGTCCAAGTTGCTGCTTTGGCGGGTCTGCCAGCAGGTGTTGTCGAGCGGGCGCGCGACCTTCTTTTATTCCTTGAGAATCAAGCTCAGGGCGCGCGTGCAGGCAGTGATGGCACGCCCGATTCGCGGGCTGTGGGACAATCCAGCCTCTATGGCTGGATGCTGCGCTCTCCGGAGGTGCCAACTACGGGTGCTGCGAGTTCAGCCTCTACTGCTGAGTCACTTCCTAGGGATGTGGAATCCAGTGCTCCGCCGACCGAAGTCATAGTGCAGGAGAATCCTGCGCTGCGTGAAATCGCCGAGCGGCTAGAGGCTCTCGACCCTGATTCACTGACTCCACGCGAGGCGCTGGAGGCACTCTACGCGATGCAGTCTGCGCTGGCGAAAACGAGTGAATCCAAAACCGTGGAGGACTGAGAATGGCCGAGTTGGAGCAATCAGGGCGCAGCCCAATCGTCCAACTCGATGATCTGACGATCGGTAAAATCGCTGCCGGCGAGGTGGTTGAGAGGCCAGCCCAAGTGGTCAAGGAATTGGTCGAGAACTCATTCGATGCCGGCGCGAGGCACGTTCGAATCGAAATTGAAAAAGGTGGATTCGAGCGAATCACCGTCATCGATGACGGCAGCGGAATACCTGCTGAGGAATTGCTTCTGGCGGTCACTCGCCACGCGACCAGCAAACTCAGTGGACCTGATGATCTGTCGCGAATCGAGACCAAGGGATTCCGCGGTGAGGCGCTCGCATCGATCGGTGCAGTAAGCGAATTGTCCGTCGCCAGCAAGCCCGAGGGTGCAGAAGGCGCAGAGCTCAGAGTCGACAATGGATCGATCGGCAAAGTCGAGCCTTCCGGTCTCGCTCCGGGAACCAGAATCGATGTACTGAACCTCTTCGCGAAGGTTCCAGCCCGTCTATCATTCCAGCGCCGGCCCTCGACCGAAACCGCTGCAATCGTCGATGTTGGAGTACAATTGGCTCTGTGTGAGCCGACGATTGGAATCCACATCGAGGTCGATGGCCGAACCGTCCTCGAATGTCCTCCAGCCAACGAAACCGAGGACCGATTGTACGATCTCTTCGGGGCGACTTCGAGCGAACTTTTCGAACTCAAATCGCCAGAAGCCGACGAAGATGCGCCGGGCGGCGAGCGCTGGAGCGGTTGGATCTCACCCCCTGGCCTGACGCGGAGTCGAGCCGACGACATTCACATTCTGGTCAATGGACGCCCCGTCTCAGCAGGGCCGTTTCTGCAAGCGGTTCGCAGAGGATATCACAGCCGCTTGATGGTCGGTCGACATCCAATTGGAGTCATCTCGCTGACGCTGCCGACCAACGAGGTCGATGTCAACGTTCATCCGACGAAAAGAGAGGTCAGATTGAGGCATTCATGGAGGGTTCTCGAGCGGCTGGAGCGCACCATAAAACACACACTTTCGATGGTTGCGACACGGCCCGAGGCGAGTGAGGGAACCGTTTTGAAAGGCATAGCAGAACGCGCAGATGAGGGTCCAGCAAGCCAACAAATCCCACCCCAAATAATGCCAGAATGGGCAAGTGCAGTGACAGACGACGCTACCGTCCAAACACATTTCAGCAGTCTTCGAAGCGCTTCAATTTCTCAGCAGAAGGTAGAGCCGAGGCCGGTCTCAAGTTCTGAGATAGATCAGCAGATCCTACCCGGCCTCGACCAAAATCCGATCACACAATCACTCTCATCAGAAGAGCGGCAACTACACCGCCACGCCTGTGGGAAATCGGTCTCACCCCTTGACGAGCCACGGCCTGATGCAGCTGTAATCCCCAACCTTCCAGAGATGGTCGCATTGGCGCAGTTGGCCGATTCGTACATTCTCGCACAGGGCGGTGACGAGTTGTTCATCGTCGATCAACACGCGCTTCACGAGCGCATTCGCTACGAGCGGTTGCGCGAGCAGATGATCAGTTGGGATGGTCAGGAACTGATGGCTCCGATTGTGATTTCTCTCGGAGCTCGCGAGAAGGCGTCGGCGATATCGGGAGAGTCTCGGCTTGCCGAGTTAGGGATTTCATTTGCGGTTACAGAAGGGGGCATCGCAATAACCTCGATACCCGAAGTTCTGGTTGGAAGCGATGGGCTGGAGGATTTTCTCCATGACCTGTTGATCGAACTTGCTTCTGCGCCTGACGGTGCTGAGGAAATCGACGCTGTCATTGAGTTGCGCGACCACGTCGCCTTCATGCGTTCGTGTCGAGGCTCGGTCAAAGCCAACGAGAGATTGAGCCTCGCCGAGATGCGGCGACTGCTCGAGGACATGCGAACGATTGCGAACCCTTGGGCTTGCGTGCATGGGCGCCCGACGGTGCTACGGTTGACAATGGACCATCTCGACCGACACTTCGGTCGGCACGGTTGAGTCACCTCACGGTTGAATTTCCTCAAAAAGGCTGGAAAGAGCCAACAGAACGACGACGCTGATCAGATGCTCGGTTGAATGATCAATCGCTCGATTTCCTTTCGTTCGATTGGAGCGAATTCCCCAGGTTTGAGATCATAAGCATCCAATTGCATTTCTTCGGTTGACGTTCGGTGGAGTTGAGTGACCGGGTTTCCTAAGGCTCCGAACATCCGGCGTATTTGTCGCTTCTTTCCCTCACCGATGGTCAACAGAACCACGCCAGGTGACTCTTGCTCGATCACTGCAGGCTTTGTCCAATACACATCGCTGGCTTCACCGTCTTCGACGACGATGCGCACACCCGTTCGGATGGCGTCCATATGATCTTCAGAAATTGGTGTTGTTGTGTGGACCCGGTAGGTCTTCCTGACCGTGTGATCTGGTGATGTGATTCTGTGAACTATTTTTCCGTCAGTGGTCACCAAGAGAAATCCAGTGGTGTTTTCATCCAAACGGCCAACGGTGATCAGGCGTTCATAGGTGGTTGGTTCCATATGCTCGCGAAACACCTCATACGCCGAGGCTTTACCAAGCGCAGATTCATGCGAATTAAGTCGAGAGCAGATGCAGCCAAGCGGCTTGTGGAGGAGGAAGTGGACTTCTTCGTCATGGAGTTCAAGCACCTTGCCTCGGTAGGTGACCTCCTTGGTTTTGACGTTGAATTGGAAGGTCATGTTCTTGACCACCGTTCCATTGACGGTGATCTCACCGTCCCAAATGGCTTGCTTTGTTTCAGCCTTTGAGGAGAAGACCCCCGTCTTCGAAAGGAATTGATGCAGACGTAGTTTCATGACTCCCCTCGTCAAAGGCTGTGGCGGTGCCCTCTTAGCAGTTGAGTTTCTTCACTGGTTTGTGCCCAAAGCGAGTAATTGCTTGACGAAACCCGGGTGAGTCACTTCCGATATCTCAGCGCCGACAATCACTCCACCGACCTTCGAGGCGAGTACCATCGCTGTCATTGCGAGCCGGTGATCCATGTGCGTCTCGATCGGCTCGATGGGCCTGTGCAAGGACTGTCCACCCTCGATGACCATTCCGTCTGCACTCTCCTGCGCCTCCAATCCGAAGGTAGCGAGCATCTCGATGGTGCCCGCGATTCGATCGCTTTCCTTTCCGCGCGCATGAGCGATTCCAGTTAGAGTGCCACCGCTCGTCAAGGCCAACCACGCGGCGGCTGGAGTGACTAGATCGCTGGCATCGCTCAGGTCAACTTCTCCTCCATCGGCGCGGTCAATGGCATCGATTGCAATCAACATCAGCGGGTCATAAGTTGGTAGCGTTGTGTTGAGACGTAAATCATCGTGAATGATTTCGAGAAGAATCGCCAGCGGAAACAGACTCAACTCTGGCGGGATGTCCACAACTTCTGGTACTTCGACCCGCCAAGGAACCAGCGACAGCGGCTCAGTCATGCGATTAGGTGAGCCGCATCGAGCCGCGATATCGAAGCTCATCGCACCATATCCGCGGCTCACAGCCTCACCTTCCAAGGCCAGTTCGACCGCCCCAGCAAAGCCGGGCGAAGCCAGAACCAGCGCCGTCAAAGGTTGGCTCGAAGTACTGACATCCAGCACAGCAGAGCCACCTGAAACAGGTCCACAGACCTCGCAAGGCAAGCTGTCAGAAGACAACTGACAACCGAGTTCGCGAAGCACCTCAGCCAGCCCGGGGCTGCTCCGTCGGCGCAGCGACTCGTCCCCATCGATGGTGACTGAGACCTCAAGATTAGCAGCCATCACCGTCAATATCCTTGCAGCGGCCCCCGAATTCCCACAATCAAGAACCCCTTCAGGAGCTCGCAAACCCGCTTCTGGCGGCCTCACCAGCCAAGACCCAGCCTCACGCTCGATCTCGACTCCCATTGCCTCCAGACAGCGAGCCATTGACTCGACATCAGCACCTAGAAATCCCTCGAAACGCAACCGACATTCACTTTCACCTTGAGCGGCGAGAGCCAGAAAACGAATCGTGTGGCTCTTCGATGGCGGCAATCTCCACTCGAATTCGCCGCTCGGCGACAACGCCTCGACGTTCAGCACGTCGCCGACAAAGCGCCCGCTGAATTGAATGCTCGCACGCTCAGATTTCAGCCCGAATCCAATCCCCGAAATCGCATTCTCCATCCCACGCCCGCGCCCGCGGTTCAATCTGATTCAACTTCATTTCATCCTCCAGAGATCCCCGAAGGCGCACCAGATTGTTGCGCCTGAGAAGCTTCGGACTCAACCCAGGGAGTATCACGGCGAGAGCACGAGGGACGCGGCCCGGGTAGACTTCGTTGACGTGGCGCACGATGTTCGTTGTGCAGTTGTTGAGGATGCTGTTGTACCATTCCGGCTCGTCGTGCAGTTTGTTGCTGCGCCGAAGATAGGATTCCAGAATCCGACATTGATTTCCCTCGCCCAGAATCACACCTTCGAAGAGATGCGTCTCCGAATCCCGACAGCGACTCCTGACCCCGACCACATCGCTCTCGGTCGCCCACACATACATGATTTCGAATTCTCTCATCAGGCCCCTGATCGGTGAGAATTTTTCGCCTTTCTCGCGCCTGACTTCGATTGAACACGCCAGCCTCGTGCCGTCGGCGAACTCGAAGCTGAAGATGGTGTGTGCAATCGGCTTCTGCGCCGGATAGAAATACTCGAGGACGAACCATATCTTAGTACAGTCCGATATGCGAAACCGGCGCTCAGTCCACCGTTCATCATAATCTCTCGTGGTCCGCCAGCGGAAGTCTCTGACATTGTAGAGGATCACCTCGTCTCCGTTGATTTCAGAGTATGAGGTTCGCGCGTTATCGTTGACCCACGAGCGGTCATTCGATGGGTTGAGGTGTCTGATTCTTCGCCATATCAGAATGCTCAGAATCAGACCGATGGCTGCCACTGCTGCCGCCAGCATGGTCAGTCCTTCCATAGCCTCCATGTTGCTTGAGAGGCAGCGCCCAGCATCAAGTCTGCTCCGGTGCGGGGTTGCTGAATCAAGGCGATTCTGTCGCTCGCCCACTCGTGAAACCGAGGCGATTCTGTCGATTGGGTAGTGCTGAATATGGTGGTCAAATTGCGGTGAAAATAGTGGCGCGACAGGGGAGATTTGAACTCCCGAGGTGAAACACCACTGGATTAGCAATCCAGCGCAATGGCCAGGCTATGCGACTGCCGCAGTGTTCCGGCGACCCGAGTTTTCGGCTTAAGGCGAGCGGTTCGAATCACTCTTCTTCGCTTGCGACATCGATGTCGTCGTCGCTCACGATGAGGCCTGCTGGAAGCCGTGCGACGAATATTATCTCGTCCACATGTGATTTCTTCGCCGAGTCGCGCAACTCCATTATTCGAGTGCCTTTTGTGACTTTTCCGAGGGTTTCCTTGGTCTGGGTGGCGGGCATTCTGATCATCATCCCACTGGCCGTCAGCATGAAGAGTTGGTCGTCGAGGTCAGGTATCTGTCGGACGCCGACAATCTGATCCTTATCCCTGAGGGACATCGTTCGGATACCCTTGGTTCCGCGGTTAGTCTTGCGATATCCATCGCGCTGCATCAACGCTTCACCCTCATCGTCGAGGATTGCTTCGCCATCCTCGTCGAGTTGCGGAATCATTTCTCCAGAGCCGAGTCGACTGCGCTTCGCCATTCCATAGCGCGAGATGGTCAGAACGCTGGTGTCGAAATCATCGGTGACGATCATGCCGATGACACTGTCACCCTTCTGTAATTTCATGCCTCTGACACCTTGGCTGACCCTGCCTTGCACGCGCACTGTGTGGGTGGTCTGGACCTCGCCAGTCTCTGGGTGGGTCCGCGTTTTGACATGGGAGGGGAGGAATCTGCAAGCAAATCCTCCGGCCGAGACGAGGACGACGTGGTCTGCGTCCGTGGCCGGCCTGACCTGGACGAGGGTGTCGTCCTCGGTCGCGAATCTGAGTGCGAATTTGCCGTTGCGGTTGATTTTGACATATTCCGAGAGGCGGCTACGCTTGATTCGTCCATTCTTGGTGGCGAAGATGAGATAATTCCCCTCAGGTTTCTCGATCAATTCGCGGGCCATCGGCAGAATTGAGATCACTGCTTCATCGTCGCGTATTTTAGTCAGCAGATTGCGGATGTGGGTGCCTCTCCCATACCTGCTCGCCAGGGGAGTTTCCCATGCTCTCAAACCGTAGACACGGCCCTTGTCGGTGAAGATCAGCAAGCGGTCCTTGGAGAAGCAGGTGACGATTGCTGCCGGTGCATCCTCGTCTTTGGTCGCCACGCCCTTGAGCCCCTTTCCACCTCTGTTCTGCAGGCGGAAGGCCTCTACCGGCAGGTGGCGGATGTAATTGTCTTGAGTCAGCGAGATGACCAATGCACGTTCGGCGACGAGGTCTTCTCGGTCCATCGAGAGTGGTGAGGGATCGATGTGGCTGCGGCGCTCGTCGCCGTGCTTCTCGACGACCTCGTGGAGTTCGTCGAGTAGGATCTGCAGTCTGCGAATGCGGCTGGCGAGAATCGAATTGTATTCCTTTATCGCGGATTCGAGTTTCTTCAGTTCTTCAGTGACCTCCTTTACGTTGAGTCTGGTCAGTTGGTAGAGGCGGCGCTCAGCAATCGCCTTGGCCTGCTTTACGGAGAAGTCGAAGCGCTTGATCTTCGGATACTTCTCTTCGCCTCGGAGGTATGCTTCGAACTGGTCTCTGGATTCCGAATTGCGACCGACTTCGATGATCTCCGCCATTCGCTTCTGCGCGCGCATCAAGCCTTCGAGGATGTGCGCGCGAGCCTCGGCCTTGTCGAGTTCGAATTGGGTGCGACGTTCGATGACTGATTCGCGGTGGCGCATGTAGGTGTGGATGATGGTGCCGAGGTCGAGTTGCACCGGTTTTCCGTTGAGGATGCCCATCATGTTCGCCGAATACGACTCCTGCAGCCGACTCGATTTGTACAGTTGATTGAGAATCGCGTGCGGGTCGGCGTTGTTCTTGACCTCGATGACGACGCGGATTCCTTCCTTGCTCGATTCATCGCGGATGTCCCTGATTCCCTTCACGACCTCCTTCGTCACCAGTTCCGCGATGCCTTGCAGCATACCGGATTTCCGGACTTGATACGGAATCGATGTGATGATGATGCGCTTGCCGTTCGAGTCGTCTCTGACCTCGGCCTCGGAGCGGATGTGGAATCGACCTTGGCCGGTTCGGTACATGTCGACGATTCCGTCGATTCCGTAGATCATCGCTCCCGTCGGGAAATCGGGTCCTTTGAGGTATTCCATATATTCCAGAACATCGATCTTCGGTGGCTTGTCGAGCGACCTTTTCGGATTTTTCTTGATGACCATCTCGGTGTGGAATGTGATCGCCGCCGCGACCTCGTTGAGGTTGTGCGGCGGAATCTTGGTCGCCATGCCGACGGCGATTCCATCACTGCCGTTGAGCAGCAGATTCGGCAGGCGCGAGGGCAGAACCGTTGGCTCCTTCTCGCTGTCGTCGAAGTTGGCGACCATGTCTATGGTGTTCTTGTTGATGTCGTCGAGCATGTGCTTGGCGATGCGATCGAGGCGGCTCTCGGTGTAGCGCATCGCCGCCGGCGGATCGCCATCGATGGAGCCGAAGTTGCCCTGCCCATCGATGAGGGGATAGCGCAGTGAGAAGTCCTGAGCCATCCTCACCATCGTGTCATAGAGAGCCTGATCGCCGTGAGGATGGTACTTTCCCATCACCTCTCCCACCGACCTCGCGGACTTGCTGTAACCCTTCTCGTAGGTGTAGCCAGCTTGGTGCATGCCCCAGAGGATTCGGCGGTGAACCGGCTTCAAGCCGTCTCGAACGTCGGGTAGAGCCCGACCGATTATGACGCTCATCGCATAGTTGATGTAACTCTCTTTCATCTCTTCAGAGATGTCTCTGCGAAGTAATTCCTCTGCCATTCTCAATCACCTCAGATGTCCAGCGACGTCACTTCTGACGCGTATTTCTCGATGAACGCCCGTCGGTCAGGAACATCCTCGCCCATCAGAATCGTGAAGAGTTCATCGGCCGCTTCGGCGTCTTTGATCTCGACTCTCATCATGCGTCGAACCTCCGGGTCCATCGTCGTCTCCCAGAGTTGTTCTGGATTCATCTCGCCTAGACCTTTGTAGCGCTGAACATTGATTTTCGCCGAGGGCGCTTCCTTCTGCATTCTCGCCATCGTCTTCACTCGCTCATCCTCGCTGTGCACCCACTCCACATGCTTGCCTCGGCTGATGGAGAAGAGCGGAGGTGCTGCGATGTACACATTGCCGTTCTCGATAGCGCGCCGCATGAAGCGCCAGAAGAAAGTGAGGATCAGTGTCCTGATGTGCGCGCCATCGATATCCGCGTCAGTCATGATGATGATTTTCCCATAACGCAACTTCTCTGGGTTGAATGCCCCCTCGTCCTCTTCTTCGTTGCCGACTCCCGCACCGAAGGCGCGAATCATACGCTGAATCTGCTCATTGGTGAACACCTTGACGATATTGCGTCGCTGGCGTTCGACATTGAGTATCTTGCCGCGCAGCGGCAGAACGGCTTGTGTGCGACGATCTCTTGCGGTTTTCGCAGATCCGCCAGCACTCTCGCCCTCGACGATGTAGATCTCGCACTCGTTCGGGTCGCGCGACTGGCAGTCGGCGAGCTGCCCTGGTAGTCCTCCGCCTTCGAGGACGCCCTTGCGTCGAGTAAGGTCACGGGCTTTTCGCGCTGCCTCACGGGCCTTGCTCGCGAGAACAGCCTTGTCGACGATCATCCGAGCGATGGATGGATTCTCCTCGAAGTATTCGCCAAGTTTGTCATTGACGACATGTTCGACGATTCCCGCCACTTCGCTGGTGACCAGTTTGGCCTTGGTCTGTCCGCTAAACGCGGGGTCAGGGTGCTTGATCGAGACGACCGCCGAGAGGCCTTCTCTGACATCGTCGCCCGACAGGCTGCTGAGATTCTTCAACAGATTTCGAGATTGAGCGTAGGAATTGACGGTTCGAGTGAGTGCACTTCGGAGCCCTGAGAAGTGAGTTCCACCATCGGTGTTGTGGATGATGTTGGTGAAACAGTGAATGTTCTCAGAATAGGAATCGGTCCACTGCAAGGCTACTTCGACATGAACCTCGCCCTTGTCGCCATCTTTCGAACCGAGAATATGGACGACTTCGTCGTGAATCTTGTTCTTCTTCTGGTTCATCTCGGTGACATATTCCTTCAAACCACCCTCGTAGGTGTGGTCGATTTCAATCGGATCTTCACCGCGAAGGTCGCGCAGAATGATCTGTAGACCAGCGTTGAGGAAGGCGGTGCGGCGCATTCTGGTGTTGATCATCTCGAAATCGTACTCGACGACATCGCTGAAGATGCTGAAATCTGGTTTGAACGTGACTTTCGTGCTCGTCGAATCGGTCTTCCCGACGGCCTTCAATTTCGCGTCGGGGACTCCGAGTCTGTATTTCTGATGCCAGATTCTTCCTTTCCGATGAATAACCAATTCCAGCCACTCGGAGACGGCGTTCACCGCGCTGACTCCCACTCCGTGAAGGCCGCCGGCAACCTTGTATGCCTCATTATCGAATTTTCCGCCAGCGTGAAGCTTGGTCATTATGACTTGAGCAGCACTGACACCTTCGTCTTCGTGGATTCCGACTGGAATGCCTCGGCCGTAATCGGTGACGCTGACCGAGCCATCGGCATTCAGGTCGACTTCAATCGTCGGATTGTGACCAGCGAGGTGCTCGTCGACAGCATTGTCGATGACCTCCCAGATGCAGTGGTGGAGAGCCGAACCATCATGCGGGTCTCCAAGGTACATCCCCGGTCGCTTTCGCACTGCTTCGAGGCCTTCGAGGACCTGGATGCTGGAAACTCCGTACTCTTCACCCATCGATTTCACCATCCGTTTTCTGAGGGTTCCCCAAGGGAACCCTCAGGCTGTCTACGTATATTGTAGCCTGTGGGGGTTAATCAATCCTCCTGAAGGGGGCTTTGAGATGGGCTGAAAGTGATTGAATCGGTACGTCATCACCCTCCAAAGGAGGGGTTGGGCTGCACGACACGGTTAAACAGAATCCGTCGGTGCCGCGACCGAATGTCTCGACCGACCATCTGCGTCACGCTGAGAGGATGCTCGGTCGACGAGATGCTCAGCGATGCTGCTCGAGCGACTGCGGTCGGTGCGGATATCTGTGAGATTCGCCTCGACAAACTCTGGGTCATCGAGGAGTTGCCAGCTCTTGTCGAGAGAGAGGAACCGAAAGCCGACCGACGTCGAAGAAGGCCGGTCTACATCCCACCTGATTACATTCCGCAGGAGATGGATTCTGTCGATTTGAAGGAGGCTCTGGCGGCGCTGCAAGGTGGCATCGACCTACCTGTGGTGATCACCTGTCGACCAATTCGTCAAGGTGGATACTTCCCGGGGACTGAAGAAGAGAGAATCGAAGTCCTTCGAACCGCAATCGAGACGGGAGTCAGTTGGGTCGATCTGGAGACGGACATCGACAAGCAGACGCGAGATGAACTTCTCACTATCGCTCAAGGTAAGACCAAGGTCATCGCTTCCCTTCACACCGACTCCGAACCGGCGAGCGCTGTGGAGGTCGTCGAGGACATCGAGGAACTCGAGGGTCGGGGTGATATCATCAAGATATGTTACAACACATCGGGACGAAACTCAGGATTGAAGCTTTTTGAGGCTGCATGGAATATGAAGGATTCAGGCCTGAAAACAGCAATCATGGGCCTCGGGATTGGGGGTGACTGGACTAGGATCCACGCCCCTCTCCTCGGCCAGCACCTCGTCTATTCGACGATGGAAACCGGTGCACATCTCTCAGGTCAAGGTCAAATCAACGCCTCAGACCTGCTCATCGCTTGGGATATGCTGCAATACGAGTGATCCGCCGCATCAGTCATCCAATTCATCACGGGAATCGTAACCCGGCTCGGATTCTAACAGTGGTACCAGTTGCGTCTTATCATCGGCACTGCCCTTCCCCGCAGCGTGGTATCTGGAGTGAAGAATGAGAGGAACGACGATGCAGGAGATCGGCAGGATTCCGACAATCAGGTAAGCGGTGAATTTCGGTAGTGTCAACCTCTCTTCGACCTCGACCCAGACTTGCACGATCATTCCTCCGTCTACGGAATTCGCATCACTGGGTCTGCTGTTGTTCCAATTGTCGAGAACGAGGTAATAACTCGGGTCCTGCCCTTCTCCGAACCATGAGATCCAGCCTTTGCTGTCCGAGTCCAGAGCTGTCGAGAATGAGTTTGATTGCACCTTCTCGTAGGCATGAACATCCCTGAATGGCAGGAAGACAATCATGTCTCGCCATTCGACTGGAACCCATTTCAGAGCCTCTTCAACATCTCTCCAGCCGTTCTTGTGTTGGAAGTATTCGTTGGTGTAATATCCCCAATTGGTCTCGGAGAGGAGGTAGACATCGCCAATCGGGGGGACGTTCGGTGGGTCTTCGGGATCCTCATGGAATTCAGTGCAGAAGGTGTACGAATATCCTGGAACCAATTCCATCCGAAGGGCTGCTCCATCGATCGGATCAATCGTCACTTCGGCGTAGAAATCACTGACCAGCGGAGCCAGATCGACATTCGGATCGCCCGGCAGTAACCATTCCATCACATTACCGTCATCGAGATTTCTCAGTTCCGCCTGAGAGCCCCATTCGATTCCAACATCGGGAGCGATGTTGCAGTCACTCGAAGCGGCGATCGCAGGTGTGGCAGCGACGAAGAGAATGGCGACGAGAGGAGCTAGTAATCCGACGCTGAAACCTGTTGCTGCGAGCCTGCGTCCAGCCAATCTCAACCTCAGCGCCTCCGAGTCCTGATAGGTCGGACGTATCCTGACTCCTTGTTCCTTCGCTCGCCCACTGTCAGATACTTCGGTTGTGGTGGAGGTGTGTGCTGGTCCATTCCGGGTAGGCCTCCCTCGACCTCCACTTCCTGAACATCGTAGGTCTCGAGCATGTCTTCGGCGTCGAGTTCCTCCTCGTCCTTCTGGCGCATGACGAGCCAGCCGAGGAAAAGGACGAGGCCGACAAGTGCCAACAATCCGGCGCTGCTCCTGTTCGGAACAAGGTCGCGCCAGGTAAGATCCGACCAATCGAGAGGAGGTTTGCTGTCTTCGACCGAAAGGACGGTGATGACATAATCCTCAGTCGTGCAGACGCCAACGCCGTCGCAGACTTGTAGGACGACGCGTATCTCGCCGATCTGATACCAAGTCATGTTGCCCCAGATGAAATCATTGCGATAATCGCCGTCTTGATCCGAATCGATGAGAGCATTGAGGTCCCAGTCGACCTTCAACTCACCAGTCAGGCTTCTGTCTCGGTCGTTCATCGGATCGCCATCGCCATCGCTGTCGTCGAACGCGTCGAGGTCGAGCCAGGCTTCCAGTCCTTCTTCGAGGTCGATGTCGGTGGCGCTGTGGTTCAGCAGGACGAGATCGCCCTGCGTGACATAATCAGAATCGATAGGGTCTTTCGTGAGAATCTCTGGTGCTCTTGAGATGTGTACGAGGATGGTCGTCGTGTTCGTGTCACCGCCCTCGAAACCATCGACCACGGTCAAGGTCACCTCGTAGGTTCCCGGGCGCTCCCACGAGTGCCAGACGATTGCCCCTTCCTCCTGAGGAGTGGCGTCGCCGAAGTCCCAGATCCAGCGTGTTATTCCGTTCCAGTCAGCGTCTTGCTGGTCTGGCGAGGTGCGGCCGACGAATTGCGGGTCGCCATCGTAACTCGCTGAGCCGTCGAGTAATATCGAGTGGTCTGGAGCGATGAAGGCTCCCCCGTCAGCAGCGAATGGAACCCACCAGATGACGCTGGCATCGTCGGCTGGAATATCGGCCAGGACGGTACCGTTCTCGCTCGGTTGGCGGAACTCTATCATTGGTACGGGAAGTGGATTGGCAATACGAATCTGGAAAGATTTGGTGGCTGATTCGGCTCCTCTCTCGTCGATGACAGTCAGTGAGACCGTGTACAAGCCCGGCTCGCCGAAGGTGTGGTGAACGCTGGAGACGTTCTCAATCGGTTCGTCGACGCCGGTAATGTCCCAGATGGTTTGGAGAAGAGAGGTGTCGCCGTCGGGGTCGAAGGAGAGGCTCTCGAAGATGTAATCCGACTGGACCGTGCCGTCTGCAGGACGCGCGAAGACGGCGACAGGTCTCTGGTTGAGGACTCGTACAATCAGGGTGACGCTGGACATATTGCCGTCGTCATCGGTGGCTTCGATAGTGACGTTCTTGAGGCCGGGAGTTCTCCATCCAACCACTGGATTTTGGTCGACAGATGAGGTCGCGGAGAAGTCTGAAGTGAGGGTCAATCCGCGACCAGAGAGATTCACTCCGCTGTCGAAAGTCCAGCGGTATTCGACGATGATTCCATCGTCGTCGGTGAAGATATCCGGCATGGCGAGAGGGGTCAGTGTGAAGGTCTGCAACTCCTCATCGAAGACCTGGCGAGGAACTCTGTTGAGGATGCGGACGTAGACCTGATGCTCGACCACATGTGTGCCGTCATTGACCGTCAGCGTGAGTGTGTAGACGATGCCGTCAGCACTGCCATCGACATAGGAATGGCTCGCCTCAACCAATCCGATGCCACCTTCGTCACCACCGTCACCCCAATTCCAAGTGAAATCAAGTTGCTCATGCGGGACGTTGTCGACCGTGCTGCGGGCGGAGAACAGAACGCGTTGATTCGTCAACAGGACAATCTCATCGGTTATCGTCACGCCATCGACACGAATCTCGACGATCGGCTCGGTCGTATCGGCCACAGTGACGATCCAAGACTGTGATTCAGAGTAGTAACCGCCCTGATCCTGAACCGTCAGGGTGATGGTGTATTCTCCGGCCTCGTCATAGGTGTGAACTGGATTCTTGAGGCCGGAAGTGGTATTGTCGCCCAGATCCCAGATGTATGCGATCGGAGTTTCATTATGGCTGTACGAATTGTTCAATTGGCCGAAGCCCCAGACATCGTAGCCCGCACCGAAAAGGCTCACTGGAAGCCAAGTCTGGGTTATTGCCGTCGAGGTCGAGCCTGATGCGACCGGTTCCATGTTGCCCAACTCGACCGGCAGGGCGAAGGCGGTGTCGATGACCGCTCCGGTGACGTCGCGGATCCGCACGCCAAAGGTCCAGTCACCTGTCTCAGGCGGTGTGAACCAGACCGAGCGTTCCGTTGGAATGCTGTTGCCCGCTGTGACATCGAAGGTCATCGAGTCGCGCAGCGTGTTGTTGACGAATGCTTCAAGGGTAACCTCGATGATTTCGAAGAAGGCATTTGAGGTCACTTCTAGGTCGATTTCGATGCTGTCATCGAGATTGTCAGCATCGCGATCGAATGAGGTGATCGACATGATTTCTATATCGGCTGGGTCGGTGATGATTCCCGCTTGGACGGTTATCGAGGTCGTCGGGTAAGAGCCGGTCGTGATGCCGCAGCTGGCGAAATTATAGTCGCAATCGTTGACTTGAGATTCGTACCATGCGATTAGCCAGACCTCGTTGGTCTCGTTGCCGAAGCCGTGCACCAAGCCGGTGCCAGCGCCGGTCCCTGTGTCGATGCGAAGGCGCGACATCGACCATGTACTGGTCGCAGCATCCTTTGCCATGACTACCCCAGCGACTCCGAACTGGGTCGGTTGAACCATCAGATTGAGAGGAGCGCCGGTACCGCCAGCGAACTTGTAAGCCCGCATTCCCCAGCCCTCAAGTTGCTGAGCCGGTGAAGACCAGTCGTTCTGCCATTCATCCTTGTAACCACTCATCTGAACCTTGCAGATGAAGCCGGTGACGCAACCTGCAGTCATGGCTATGTTGCTGAATCCAAATGCCCCTTGAGCGCTGTCGAGAGCCACCGCGGCTGAGAAATTGGCGAAAATGTCGGTCATCGTTGTGCCGATGGCTGTCGAGCCAGGCTGAGGGTTGCGAGCCAGATTCTCGACCGCGACTCCACCAGTCGCGGTGTCGGAGACCAGATCTCTGATTGCAGCGCCGCCACCGAGTTTGTCGGCCAGATACATCAGGAACATGAAGCCGGCACCGTAGTCGGCGAGGCGCTGATTCCACCAGCGCACACTCATGTTGGCGTTCTGCGACCATTCGTTGGCGTGTTGCGATAGTGTGTCGGTGACGCCGAAGCACAGGTAGGCGGCCATGTCTGCAGCCCCCTCGTCGATCCAGAGATACTCGTATGGGTCGCGGGCGTTGTGGAGCAGGTGCTCGAATTCGTGGGAAAGAATGGTGTTCCGCCAAGTGAGGTCAGCCGAGTCGATGAAGATAATCTCTCGGCTGCTGGCGAGATTGGGGTCGAAGTAGCCGCCGGTGCCGCCACCGAGGTCGATGTCGAAAATCAGAATCTCGATCTGGCAGTTGTTGTCGATGTCTGGCGGATCGCCGAAATAGGAGGTGTCAGTAGGATAGATCGTCGACTCCCACGTCGATGTGAGATCGTTCAGCGTCGTCGATGGGATGACGACGCCATCCTCGACGAAGATGGCGGAGTTGGACGAGATCTTCTCGACGGTCGCCGAGACGATGCCGCTGGAAGTCGCAAAGGTATCGGTATCGTCGACCGACCATTCACTTTCACAGGTCCTCACAGAGCTGCGCGAATTGAGAAATGACTGCGAGAACGGCAGCACGAGATTCGGATAGCCGTTCTCGATCCACTGCATCTTGAGGTATCCGAAGGCAGAGAAAACCGGCTCATCTTCGTCACCAAATAGGTACTCATGGCCCTCTGTCTCGGGGTCGAAACCACTCAAATCGCCGCTGACGATGAGTTCTGTCGCATCCACAGAATCGGCAGCGGCGCTGACCATCGGCACCAAAGTAGCGCCGAACATAAGCCATACCAACAACAACGTAGTTGTTGGTCGATTCGATTTCATGTGTGACGCCATGCTGAGACACTCCATGAAGAAGACAGGTTCAAGCCCCACTCCAACCCGCTATAACATCGATGGAGCATCGTTCGGACGCCCCCGGCCCAAAGGGCCGCATTCCCAGCGCTTCGAATTCCCAATCGAGGATTCTGCCATTGCTGATTGCAACCATCCTCTTGAGCTCGGTTTCACCCCTCTTAAGCTATGCAGGGGGAGAGGGTGCCGCGCAGGAAAGTGAAAGTGCTTGGGAAGTGAAAGTGATCGAACCGGAGGTTGTGAGCATCGTTCCGCACGACCCGACCGCCTTCACGCAAGGTTTGGAAATCCACGACGGCAAGTTCTACGAAAGCACAGGTTTGTACGGCGAATCCAGTGTTCGAATAGTCAACATGACTACCGGCGAAATCGAGCTACAGCGAGACCTTCCCGACCAGTATTTCGGAGAGGGTTTGACGATCTGGAACGACTCGGTGATTCAACTGACCTGGCGCGAAAAAATCGGTTTCATCTACGATATCAACACCCTCGAACTCATCGGGAATTTCAGCTACGACGGTGAGGGCTGGGGCATTTGTGAGTCTCCCTTTGAAGGTCTTTGGATCTCAGATGGTTCAAGCGAATTGTACAGACTCTCAGATGACCTCTCAACGGTCGAGGAAGAGGTCGAAATCAGAATGAATGGACAGGTTCTCGACAATTGGAACGAACTGGAGTGTGGTTCGCACTTGATTGCAAATCGATGGTATGATGATTCGATTTACAGCATCTCCTCAACCGGCAGAGTCTGCCAAATGGCCGATCTCAGTTTTCTTAGAGAACAATACGAAACTGAGGAATCAGGAGTCCTCAATGGAATCGCTCGTGATGAACACTCTTCGAACACTTTGTGGGTAACCGGTAAGAATTGGTCGAACTACTACGGTATACGAATAGAGTTCGAGATGTTGGATGAGAATTGTGAGCGATTCGAACCGTCTCAGGCGGTTAATTCTCCATACGCGGATTTCTATTCTACTCTATCAGCGTCATCAATTCTCATCATTGTATTGTCGACAGCAGTCGCGTATTATTCGATAGTCTCGAAGCGGCAAACTGAGAAGCCGCCTCGACTAGGCAGCGAGGAGAAGTAGGAGGTGAGTAGCATGTCTGAAGACGACGAATCACGCCGCAGCCGCTTCGAATGGTGGCTCGACGACCTCTCAGTCGACCCCGCAACGCGCGTCGCAGGAGCCATCCTCATCATCCTCGGCAGCATCCTCGGAGTGGTCACCGGAAGCCTACATATCACAGCCGATGTAGGCGAAGTACTGTCCGGCCAATTGGACGAATCTGGAGGCTTGGCCGACATCCACGGAGCTGTTTATTCAGCCCTCGTCGACGAGACCACCGGCGGCGAAGCAGTCGAAGGAGTTACAGTCGTCCTGTACGACGAGGAAGAACTCGAAATCGGCCGAACAACAACCAATTCAGGCGGCCGATTTGCGCTCGACAACGTGCCTCGGCAATCATCGCTCATCGTCGTCGACCACCCCAACAACTTCACAGAACGAATCTGGCTCATCCCCGGGGACCATGCCCAGATCACGGTGACATTGACCGCGGGCGAGGGGGTGCACGAGCAGGACATGCGTGGCCAGAGTCATCTGGGTGAATCGGTTTTCATCACCACCGTCATCGGCGTGCTGATTCTCCTCGCGGGCTTGGCAGGGATAATCGGAGGCGTTGAAGCATACAATGGAACGAGTCACTTCCGTACCCAGCTCCTCGCATATCTGGGGCTCTGGAGTCAGGGTCTGATGTTCATCGGCCCGCTGCTGATTCTGATGGGGATGGGTCTTGCCTATCTCTCTCGTGGGCAGTTCGGATTCGTCGAGGACGCTTGAGGTGTAAGCGTGTATCTGATCACAATCGAAGGCGGGGATGGCTCGGGAAAAGGGCTGGCCACAAAGGTCGTTGCCGAAGTGCTGGAACGTGAGTTCTGCTTCACCTCGGTAGAGGTTACGGGCGAGCCGCGGCGGGACCATCCGCTGGGGCGGCTCGCTATCGATTCGGTCAGGCGACAGACGCACACTCCTGAGTCGGAGGCCGGCTTGTTCGCCGCTGACCGAGTCGACCATTCTCACAGTTGGATACTTCCTCGGTTGGAGGAAGGACGGATTGTCGTCAGTGAGAGGAATGTCCACTCATCTCTTGTCTATCAGGGGATTGTCGGCGAATTGGGTGTTGACAGGGTCGCTCATCTGAATTCTGCTGCGCTGGTTCCCGACCTTTGCATCTGGGTTGATTGCGACCCCGAGGTGGCGATCAATCGGATTCGCTCTGGAACGCTGCGGATGATGTCTGACAAAGCTGAATATTTCGAGACGACCGAGTTGCAGAAGGCGATTCGGGCGGGTTATGCTGCGCTCCTTTCGGGTGAGATCGAGATGCCGATTCCATTCGATATGGGGGCCATCATCGGTCCTGTCTCGAATGAGGCGACCGAGCGTGAGTTTCGGCGGAAATTGACGCTGCACATTCGCAAGTTCATCTACTCGAGGGTGGCTCCACTGAATGTCGAGACCGAGTCGGTTGAACGCTTCATGCTGCGCCGGCTGATCAAGTCGACGAAGGGGCAGACGACGCTCGATGACTTGGGGGTCGATCCGGCCCGAGCGCGCGGAGATTGGCTCGGCGGAGAGGCACCTTGGCGGGTTCTGAGGGCCGCTCAGAAGGCTCATTCTGAGGCTATCGCTGCGGTTCCTGAAGACGAGCGCGTCGATGTTCCGAAATCGGTGCTGGCGCATTCGATGAGCTCGATATGTGGCACTCTCTCGGTGCTGCCATCGGCCGATGTCAACGAATTGCGGGCAGCACAAGGACCTGTGCGAGCGGTCTCGGACAGTCATTCTCACAAGGTTCTGAGATTCCTCGCCGACCGCTCGAAGTGGGTCCACCAACACAAGTCGCTGCTCGGTCGCGATGCCTCGCGCAACCAAATCAAGGACGAGATGCAGGCCTTCGGCATGATGGCTCTGGTCATCTGGCCGCTGCGCAAAGCCCTCGCCAGATGGATTTCAAGAAATCCCGACACTCACCTTCGCTTCGCCATGGGGCAGATCGTTCGCTCGGGCCAGCAGCCGCGAGCCGTACGCGACACCATCGAGCGGCTGGCAATCCTCGGAAATGGCAAGGCCGACGCAGCAGCACCGGCCGGCGCCAGCGGTCTCGTCGCTTGGTGGCAGGGCCAGTGATATTCCTGGTCAAGCCCTGCAGAAAGTAAGCTGATTTTGGTCAGACGATGCGCAATTTCGCATCGGCTGGCAACTTCACAGACTCGGCGTCATCGAACTGATTCGGCCGAGCCGAGAAGGTCGCTGAGAAGAACCAACCTCCGACGAACCCGGCTGGGGCTCCCGTGAGGATCCGCAGAAGGTTCGTCGACTCATAATCGGTCAGCAGCTGAGTGAATCCGTCAACTGCCATAGGGCCCAATCCGACGGCGAGAAGGACGAGCATGAGCCTCATTCGGGTGTCGTTGAAGTAGAATCTCTCGACGCTTTCGTCAGTGAAGATCGAGAGGAAAGAATCTCTCACAGTCCATCGATTCAAGCCCTTGCGTGACCATAGCAGACAGGCTCCGACAAAACCCAGAAGAATCCCGATGTCGCGCGTGCAGACAGCCAGTTGGTTGCCGTTGATTTCCCAAGAACGCTCGAATTTCTGATGGCAATTGAGGTCGCCGATGGCGTAGACTAGTGCAGCCACAGGATTGAGGTCAGTCCAGGCGAATGTGCCGCCATTCTCAGGTTGGTTATGCCCTACAGCGCTCCCCTCGCCATTGTCGCCGTTGCCCCACGAAGACCACCCGTCATCGGTTGCGTAATCGAGCCGATTGGCTCGTCCGGACAAATCTGGTATCGTGTTCTCGGGCAGTGCGAGTGGGACCAGAAAGACGAGGATCAGATAGACTCCTGCGATTGCTGCGAGGTTTCGGCCGACCTTTGATTCACGGATGCGGTCTGGCCGGCCGTTACGAAGAGTGGTCGCTTCCTTGCCTTCGTCCTGTAGGCGTACGTCGCGGTCAGAAACTTCGTTGAGCCTGTTCACATCTCGGTCGGTGGGTTCTATCGTCATCAAGGTACCCGCGTCTCGTGGTTGAGGTCGGAGTACGAGACGCGTTGGCGATTTCATTGGTCATCGGCGTGATGGTCACCGTGATGTCGTCGATGATGGCGTTCTTCGCACTCGGAACTGAAGTTGACGAGATTTGGAATGCCCTTCAAACCGGCCTGATAATCGGCGGCGCGAGCGGCGCTGTGGTGTTGATGTTCGCGCTCGCGCGGGTGCGGAATCACACAGAGAAGGTCGAGACTCGCGATGCTGAAAGGGCGGCTGAAGTCGATGATCTCAGGGCTGTTCTGACTCACCTCGAAGATGCGACTGATGGGGCTTGGGTGGTTGAGGAGAGGGTTCGGCGTGAGCGTGGAGTTCTGACTTTCGATATGCATGGCTTGGATGCTGCTCAGGCAGCCGGCGCTACCGAGTTGTTGCTGGCGCACCGGGATGAACTCAAACGGGTGCGATTGGTGACCGGCCGAGGGGAGATTATCCACGATAAATCGGCCGACCCAGGTATTCGCCCCGCTGTCTTGCAGCGGCTGCGAATCGGGGCGGAAGCGGTCGATTGGCAGGTCTTGGAGAAGGCTGGTTCAATTACACTTCGACCGATGGGTGTCGCTCCTAGTGCGAAGCGGCGATTGGGCCGCTTCGTCGTCTTCGTCGTGCCGATGACCGGAGTCATGGCGCTGACTTTCCGTGATCTGGCCGGCTCGACTCTGGCTGACCAAGGCACGGCTTTCGGCATCGCTGCCGGCTTGTTCCTGACCGTTCTGCTCTCGAGTTATCGCGACCGCTCTGGCTGAGTTCGCTCAGGAATAGTCAGGCACGCCTTCGCAGCAGGCTTCGACGACACGGTGGCAGCGCGGACACTCCATGTGTTGGCGCATCGGAATCGATGCGCCGATGTAGCCGCATTCGCAGTCGATTGCAGCGCAATGGTCGTGGTCCACGGCCCGATTCAGCCGCTCACGGTTCAAATGAATTGCTCAGGAACTGAGGTCAGCGAGCTCTTCTTGCAGATGGTTGGTCAGCCATTCGTGCATCGTCTCACTGCCCATGGCGATGAGGGTTGAATTGAGGAAAGCCGCGACCAGTGTGTCGCGGGCTTGGTCGGTGTCGAAGCCGCGCGATTCGAGGTAGAACATCTGGTCCTCGTCGACAGGTCCGCTGGCGGTCCCGTGACCGCAACCGACGACATTGTGCTCGCTGACCTCGAGTTCAGGAATACTGTCAGCCTTGGCACCCTTCGAGAGCAGGAGATTCTGGAATAGTTGAGACGCATCTGCGCCGTGAGCGCCGTCGACGATTCGCAGCATGCCGGTTCCGACGGTGCGACTCTTGCCGCCGCAGGCGGAATGCCATTCGAGGCGGCTGAAGGTTTCGGGTGCGTCGTGATGGATTTCGATGTGGTGATCGAGATGCATCTTATCAGACGAGAGGATCGAGCCGAGGACTCTGAGATGGCCACCGATCTCGCCCATTCTGTAGCGCAGGTCGGCCTTGGTTCGCTCGCTGCCTGAACTGACCGTGCCGGTCTTGACCTGCGCGTCGCGGCCGATGGAGATGTTATCGACGCGCAGAAAGGTACCCGCATCGGTGTGGCCTATGACGACATCGTTGAGGATAGTGCCCTCACCGATGCGACCGCTGCGCAGTAATCCCGTCCATGGCGCAGCGCCGTCAATCTGTGTGATGAGTTCGAATTCGCAATGCCGTCCGACATCCAATGTCAGATGGACTGCGCAGGGCGAATCGCCTGTGTCGATGTCGAGGAATATCGGCTCGCTGGCGATGAAATTGTTCTCGACTCGCAGAGTGAAAGCAGAATCCGTGGTGATCGCTTTGAGGAAGGACTCAGTCACCGCGTCGGCATGGTGAAGCACTTGGTTAGCGCCGCTTGACTTCTCGAGCGAGATACCAGCCAGAACGACTCCGCCACTAAGCGAAGTCAGCGTCAGCGTCGGCGAGGCCAGACTCGTCGGAATCTCTCCGACCTTGCCGGTCGGATGCACCTTGCGCCACGGAGAGTAGCGCCACAGGTGATTCGCCCGATGTGGTTCATCCAGCGATAGATATTGACTCGCAGCGTCCATTCACACTCTTCTCCCGTGTTCTCTGCGACCTCTGTGGATCGCAAACGGAATCAGCCGATGCTGCCTTCCATCTCGAGTGCCATCAGATGGTTCAATTCGACAGCGTATTCCATCGGAAGTTCGCGCGTGAAAGGCTCGAAGAAGCCGTTGACGATCATCGCCAGCGCTTCGTTCTCCGCGTGCCCTCTGCTCATCAGATAGAACAACTGCTCGTCACTCACCTTCGAAACACTGGCCTCGTGCTCACAGCGTGCCGTCGAATTCGCCACCTCCATCGTCGGATAGGTGTCGGAGCGCGATTCCTCGTCGAGGATGAGCGCGTCACAGACGACGTTGACTTTGCAATTCTCGGCTTTCGCCGAGACCGTGACGAGTCCGCGATACGAGCCGCGTCCGCCATCCTTGCTGATGGATTTCGAGAGGATCTTGCTCGTCGTGTTGCTCGCCAGATGATGGATCTTGGCTCCGGTGTCCTGGTGTTGACCTTTGCCGGAGTAGGCCACGGAGATGACTTCTGCGTGGGCTCCTTCGCCCTTGAGGATCACTGATGGATACTTCATCGTGAGCTTGGAACCTAAGTTGCCATCGACCCATTCGATGGTCGCGTTCTCGTGGGCGATGCCGCGCTTGGTGACGAGGTTGTAGACGTTCGCGCTCCAGTTCTGCACGGTGCTGTAGCGGATGTAGGCGCCGGGCAGGGCGATGAGTTCGACGACGGCGGAATGCAGCGAATCGCTCGAGTAGGTCGGGGCTGTGCAGCCTTCGACGTAGTGGATGCTGCTGCCTTCGTCGGCGATGATCAGAGTGCGCTCGAACTGCCCCATGTTCTTTGCATTGATGCGGAAATACGCCTGTACCGGCATCTCGACGTGAACGCCTTTCGGGACGTAGATGAAAGAGCCGCCGGACCAGACTGCGGTGTTGAGGGCGCTGAACTTGTTGTCGGAATATGGTATGACCGAACAGAACCATTTCTTGACAAGCTCAGGATATTCGCGAAGACCACTGTCCATGTCGAGGAAGATTACTCCCTGCTTCACGAGGTCTTCGCGAATCGAATGATAGACGGCCTCGGACTCGTATTGGGCCGTGACGCCGGAGAGCCACTTCTGCTCGGCCTCGGGAATGCCCAGCTTCTGGAAGGTGTTGCGGATGTCCTCGGGAACGTCATCCCAATTCGTCTCCGTGCCTTCGCCGGAGCGCAGGAAGTAGCAGATGTTGTCGAAATCAATCTGCTCGAGCAAGGACATGTTGCCCCATGTCGGCATCGGTCGCTTCTCGTAGTGCCGATAGGCCTTGACACGGAACTCAGTCATCCACTCAGGCTCGTCCTTGAGCGCCGAGATGTCGCGCACGACTTGCTCTGACAGACCATTGTCGAAACGGATGGTCGAATTCTCAGGATCGTGCCAGCCGGCCTTGTAATCGCCGACCACCGTGCTCACTTCTTCGGGCGACATCATCGTACTTGCTTCTTGTTCCGTCATTCACTCGCCTCGTTTATTTCCAATTCTCATCTGACCTTAATCTTTCGTCGCCGTGACCGTCTCGGACTCGGAGTCTTCGCCGCTAGGGATGAGCCAGTCATAACCGCGCTCCTCGAGTTCGAGGGCGAGTTCAGGGCCACCGCTTTTGACGATTCTGCCCTTGATTAGGACATGTACCCTGTCGGGCTTGACATGTTCGAGGATTCTCGAATAATGAGTGATGATGAGAGCCGCGGAATCGCTGCCGCGAACCGCTGAGTTGATGCCCTTCGCGACGGTCTTGATACCATCGATGTCCAAGCCCGAATCGGTCTCGTCGAGAATCGCCAGCTTCGGCTTGATCAGCATCAATTGTAGGATCTCGAAGCGCTTCTTCTCGCCGCCGCTGAAGCCATCGTTGACGTAGCGGCCGAGGAAGGAGCGCGGCATGTCGAGTTCCGCCATCGCACTCTTCAGAGTACGGCGGAACTCGGGACCCTTCGCAGCATCTTCGCCATTGATCGCTGCGACTGACTTGCGGAGGAAGTTACCGACCTGTAAACCCGGGACGGCTTGTGGATATTGGAAGGAGAGGAAGACACCGCCTCGAGCCCTCTCCCACGGTTTCATCTCCAGGATATCCTCGCCGTTGAGTTCGACGCTGCCTTTCGAGACCTCGAATTCCGGATGGCCCATGATGATGTTCGCAGCAGTCGTCTTTCCGCTGCCGTTTCGGCCCATTAACGCATGAATCTCTCCCGATTCTATCTTCAGATCGATGCCATTCAGAATCGGCGTATCATCGATTCCAGCATGAAGGTCACGAATCTCAAGAACGGGTGGGTCAACTGACATTTAGGGCTCCCTCAACCTTTCCCGATGCTTTGCCCCTTTTCAATGCAACCGTCATAGACGGTCCGTCGATTCTGCGTTTTTTTCGATGGTGAATCAGAAGTAGGGGTGACCACACCGGCTCACCATGTCGGATGTGGACGATCTCGCCGAGGCCTATCGTCTGCAGGTTGAGGCGCTAATCGAGAAGGAGGCTCAGAAGCGCATCACGGAGGCTCACGATCCGGATGAGTTGGCTCGGCTGAGGGGACTCTCCCTGTTATCGTTGGTCAGCTCTGATGACCCCGATCTGGTGCCCGCTCTGATGGCTCGACTCGGACCGGTCCGAGCGGCTCTCGATGGGCATGGTGGAGGGCTTCTCATAGCTGCTTGCGATGTCAAGAGGATGCACTCCGGTGCAGAGGCTCTCTCCCTAGTCATAGATCTCGATGGTGCCTGTGTTTCTTGCGGGGCTGCTCCAGGTACTCTGAGGGGCATCCAGGATGACCTTCTGATGGATGAGGAAGTGGTCACTGTTCGCTTTGCTGCGGCGATGTTGCAGTGGTTCGACGAGTTGCAGCGCGAATTCGTTCTGAAGCATGGCGGAGTAACTTTCGTCGAGGTGTGAAGATGACTGATGCGAACCGACTCGATGCGCTTCGTTCCGCTCACCTCGCGGATGGTCAGCGCCGCTCTGCTCGACACAGCGTTCGAGTCGAGGATTACCTCGAGGTCCTGCATGAATTGGAGTTGGTCGAGGGGCGGGCGAAATCGGCGCGCATCGCCGAGCATCTCTCGGTTGCTCGCCCGACGGTGACCAAGATGCTCAAACGGATGGCTGAGGATGGTCTGGTCGAGTACGAACGATATCGTGGTGCGCAGCTGACTGAAGCTGGGCGCAAGGCTGCTGTTGGCTTGCGCGAGAGGCATGGATTGATCGTTCGTTTCCTGCAGGTTCTCGGTGTCGATGAGGAGACTGCTCATACCGACACCGAGGGCATCGAGCATCATCTGCACGAGACGACCTTAGCGGCACTGCGAGATTTGGTCGAGAAGGCCGAATCGGACCCCGATTGGTGGGCTCAGCGCTCACAATGAGGTCTCTGTCCGCAGACGCCTCACATCAGGGTGAAGTGATTGCATTGTACAATGCAGTCACAGCTGAAGGGGCGAGACCGAGGACGGTCACCTCCTCGCCCTCGATCAATTTCGCATCAGCAGCGGCAGCACCTGCCAGATCGTAAGCTCCTGCCTTGCCTTGCCAAGAGCCGCTGCTGACCAGTTCGACGAGGCGGTCCTGGCTCAGTTCGTCGAATTCGACGACTGCGGATTCAGTCCAAAGATTCGCAGTCCAACCACCGTGCAATCTGTGTTCACCGTCTCGGCCGGGCGGCTGCAAAATGGCGCTGGCGGACCAGACTCGGTGGCGAGTTCCAGACAGTCGGAGCAGCATCGTCGTCGCTTGGGCAGCATCTTCGGGCTTGCCCAATGGCACATTCGGGTCGTCAGGATCCTCGACGATTGTATCGGCGACGAGAATCAGATCGGGTAGCTCCGAGCCGATCGATCGAGCCATGGCGACCTCGCTCGCCGCCGCCTCAGCCTTCGCCAGACAGGTGTCGGTGGTCTGTTGACAAACAGGAATCCCGACCTTCACGACCGGTTCATCGAAGAGCAGCGGAGTGGCGAAAATATCGACGTCTTCGACGCCTTCGAAGCGTTCCACAAGCCAGGCGAGCCGCCTTTCAGAAGCGGATGCGACTCTGACGCGAAGCACGTCAATCACCTCAGAAATCGATGCGCAGAGCACAGATTGGACAGCGAGTCATCGTCAAGTCTGCCGCGACTTCGAATCTGCTCGAACACTCAGGGCACATCACCGGTCGGTTGAGCATCGGCATTCCCGGCGGCATTGGCATACCTTCATCGAGAGGGGGCAATTCTGCAGGCACAGCTGCTGATTCGGGTGATTGTGGCATCGACGGCAACGCTCCGATCTCGGTTGCATCAGCCACTGCCGCTCGCCTCTCGCGGCGCTGTCGCCGTTGCCCACCGGCGTCGCTTTCAGGTCCAGTTTCGACCAATTCGACGATCGAAGAGGTGTCGACAGCGGTGACTGGAATGTCGTCATCATCGATGACTTCTACAACATCCTCCTCCAGCAACAGAGTGCCTTCAGCGCGCACTCTCCTCCCCCCTCCCATAAAGCGGATGGCTCGCCCCGAAAGCACTCCCAGAACGATTGTGCAGAGGAGCAGCACGGCGATTGCAACACCTCCGAGGAGGATGTTGAAACTGTTCTCATCGAGCCCTAGGCTGTACCTCAATTGCTCGAGGATATCGATATCATCGCGACTCGACATGCTGTCATCTATCATCGCGCGAATCACCCAGCCTTGACTCGATGTGTGGATCATCACCGCTTCATCGCCAGATGGAGCGCGATCGACGGAATGCAACCAGCCATCGGCGATTCGATCCGAGATCGCGATCCAGCCCGACTCCGCGTTGATCATCCCGTACTGGATCTGTGGTCCTGTCGGCCCTACCATATCGTGCATCACCTGCACGCCTCGGCTCGTCTCGAGGAAGACCAACCTGCTGAAACCGGGTGCTGAGAGTCTCATTGAGAGATTTTCAATCGCCTCGAATGTGTCATCAGCGATCATCGCCACGAGTTCGGTGCCTTGTCCTGAGCCCTCGCGCCAAACGACGATCAAGCGATCCTCATTCTCAATCGTGTGGACCTTCATCTGCGCCAGCGAAGCCTCGTCACCGACCGCCTTCTTGTACGACCAGGACGACCTGCCCAACTCCCCATGCGCATACCACAGACCGAGTCTCTCGATACCCGTGGTGTCGTTCCTAAATGATTGGTAGAGGATGTGGCCATCCTCGTCGCCGAACTCGATCTGCACATCATCGGTCTGCCCGGCGATGACGTCAATGTCGGCAACGACGTTGGGAGTGAATGACCAGTCATTCGAAGAAGTCGGGGCGTCGGCCTGCAGTGTGAAGATGCTCGTCAGGTCCTGATAGGTGCCGCCGGTCAGCAAATCCCTGTGATATCCTGAGATGAGGATGTCTGAGCCTTTCAAATCGAGGTCGATGCCCCAGTATTTTCCGTCGGAGAGCAGAATCGGCTCCATCAGATCCTGAATCGGCGTCATCTGACAGGCTGAGTCGATGGTCGAGTAGGAGACCGTCTGCTGTAGATATCCGTTCGTGTCGAGGTATCTTCGCGTCCAGATGATGTGGGCGATTCCGTCATCGGTGCTGGCAGAAGCGAAATCGCCCGACCATGTCACTTCCAGTAAATTGGTGCAGGGGGTCATGCCGCGGTCGGAATTGAGCCTGTAAAGGGCCAATCCTCCGTCTCTCGAGGTGACGACGATACCTTCGCCCTCGAGCTCGATGATCTCAACTGGAATCTCGCCGGATTGGAAATTCGTTATCCTGCCACCGGCGATCGTGGTCTTGTCGACCAGAGCGGTCCACTCGACCTGATTATTGCTCCAGTCGATGTCTGAGAGTGTGGATCCAGCAAGTGTGATTCTGAATTCGAAGGGTCCAGCCGCATCTGCGACCTGGGCGAAGTTGACGATCTGACTTCCTGCGCCCGCGATGAGTGGGATGCTGGTCGAGAGTGTCAACTCCCAGCCTCTATCGGTCTTCAGAAGCAGAGAGGCTTCGACGTTCTCGGCGGCTGTCGAGCCGAGGTTGTCGACCCTCGCGCTGATCTGGAACTGCTCTCCCGGACGAGGCACAGCCGGCAGTGTCCTGATGGCGCCCGGACTGAATGAGAGGTCGACGCCAGCCGGTCGTTGGACGACGAGGAAATCAAGGCTGGCGTCGTTATTCGTCTCATCGATCTCCGCGATCGAATCACCCGGATCGAGTGCGATGGTCAGCGTACGGGTGCCGACATCGCTCGGATTCCAGTAGAGGACGACTTCGATGATGTCGCCAGTATTGATTGAAGGAATCGTCAATTCGTATTTTCGACTGCCCTCTTCAAGCAGATAGACGACGACGTTGCTCGCCGCCATATCGCCGTCGTTGCGAATCTCCGCGCTGACATCGACGAAGGAATTGACGAAGGTATCAGCCAGCGGAATCCCCCACTCAGAGACCGTCAGACCGCTCCTGAACATGAGGTCGGGGGCGGGAGGATAATTGTCGACTTCAACGGTGATACGAATCTCCTCAGATCGAATCCCTCCTCCGCTCGTCAGCCGGATCGAAAGCCGATGTGAACCATCTGGATGCTCGGTGGAATCCCAATTGAAATTGAACGAACCAGTGCTCCCGCCCGAGCCCGCGTAGGTGACCTCATCCATCCAGTCATCCTTGCCGACGCGCGACTGCAGAGTGCCGCCATTCACAGTCTCATACTGCCCTTCGAAGCGAACATTCCCAGCAACCGAAGATTGACCACTCGGACTCTCGAGGGTCACTTCGACGACGCCGAGTTCGTGGTCCTGACGCTGAGTCTCGCTCCACTGATCGTACTCGTTGCGGGCTTGTACGAAGACTCTGATCTCGAGCGCGTTGATATCATCCTCGCGGAATTCCGGAATCGAGAAATCAGTCGACCAATTGGCCGTTCCTTGGGCTTTGTGCCAATCGACGAGAACGACTTCCCGAGTCGGTGAGTCCTCGGGTTTGTGAGTGTAGGTTATCTTCACCTGAACCTCCTCGACGCTGCCGTTGGTCTCTGCATCCTCGTCGATGTGACCTCGCACCGAATAGGTCTCGCCCTCGACTAGCCAAGAGTCTTCGATCGGTCGCTCGATGACCAGCCATTCGCCCTCACCGGGTGGTGGTGGTTCGGTTCCGTTGCCTCCATTGCCTCCGCCGTTGCCGAGCATCGCTGAGAGTATGAGATTGCCATCGATTATTCCGAAGCCGTACTGTGCGTTCCAGGTGTCTGATGCGTCAGGTTCAGAGGCTTCGCCCCTCGAATCCGAGTTCTCGCGCAGCAGGTCCTTGACTTCCTGAGGGTCGAGGTCCAAGCCTTCTTCCTCGCTGATCTGTAGAATCACTGCGACGAATCCGGCTACCGCTGGACAAGCCATGCTGGTGCCGCTCATCTCGAGGTAGCCGTCCTTTGCGAGGGGTTTGGGGGTGCCGGGAATCGGGCTGGTTGAGGCAGCGTGTCTGGCCGACATGATGTCGCTGCCCGGTGAGACGACGTCGGGTTTGAGCTCGTCCTGATCGTCGTCGTCTCCATCGTCCTCGCGTGGTCCTGAATTGGAATAGGATGCGATCGCGTCGTCGCCACGACCTATCGTGTCCTTGTCGTCGATTGAGCCGACGGTGATCGAGGCGTCGGCCGCGCCGACGGAAGTGATTCTGCGGCGTCCGTCGTTGCCAATCGCCGCTACTGGGACCACACCTGCTTCTGCGGCTTGGTTGACGGCGCGGGCGTCAGCGCCGCTGCCGTTGTCGCCAGGATCGTTGCCTTGCGGGTCTGAGGCGCTGCCGAAGGACATCGACATGACTTGGATGCCGATGCTGGATTCGTTGTTGCCCCAATCGGTGTCGACATTGGCGGTGACCCAGTTGATGCCCTTGACCGTGGCTGCTGAGTTGGTGCCGCCAGCGTCGGTCATGACCTTGACATCGACGAGATATGCTCCCGGCGCGTAACCTTGGTTGACGCGCCGAGAATCGCCGGTGCCCAAGGCGATTCCAGCGACGTGAGTGCCGTGGCCGTCACCGTCGTCTGGATCGTGGTCACCGGCGTTATTGCAGTCATTCTGGTTCAGAGAGGTGGCGTCACAGCCGGCGATCCATTTGGGGTCGGAAAGTTCATCGGGGTCGTTCTCATTGTCGTTATTGTCGTCCGAGAAGTCGTCGAGCGAGAAGTGTTCGTTGTCGACGCCGGTGTCGAGGATGGCGATGACTATGCCCGAGCCGTCGTAGCCGAAGTCTCGCATGGTCTCGTCGTAAACCTCGGAATCGCGAACCTTCGAGCCGCGCGGGGCGCTGTCGAGCAGTGGCACGATGACGTTCTGCTGCTCAAGCAGAACGACTCCATCGGTCCGCCAGATATCGATCAGGGAACTTACAGGGACGTGGTCGATGAAGATGCTGTCGAGGATGTCGGCCTGCCAGAACCACGAGCCTCTCGCTTCCCAGCCGTGGGCTTCGAGGGTGGCTCGTAGGTCAGCTCTGTCAGTTGGGCCCGGATGCCATGCATAATCGACGACGATGGCAACCGTATCGCGACCATCCGGTCCGATTATCGAAGTTGGTGAAGGAGATTCGTAATCTCCAGATATGATTCGCTGCAAGCGGTCATCCATGCCGTTGAAATCGAGGTCGTACCAATAGGTGAACCACCACGCCGCATCTTCGACCGGCCAACTCGCATCGAAGGGTGGAAAGCGAACCGAACGGTCGATCGAATCGCACTCAGACTGGCCGCAGACGAGCGCCTCCGGCCAAGCCGGATCGCGCTCGATTGAAGCCGGTTCGACCTCATCGATTCCATAGGAATCGACGTTTCCTACACTTGGAAGTGCCGATGCTGCAATGCTGAAATCGAGCAGCAGCAGCATCGCTGCCAGCAGCATCGGAGTGAGGGTGAGTCGACTTTCACGCATGGCTCTGCAAGCAGAGCCTGACTCCGTCGGGGTATAAGCCGAACCCGTCGAGGAGCCGGCTCAGCGTCGTCATCGAGACCACGGGCGGCGCTCCGTTGACTTACCATCAATGGATGAAATCGCTGCGAAAACTCATGGCCATCGGATGTGTTTGCTCGAAATCACACATCGCAGCGTGCAGTTCTCTCCCTGCAACTTGGTCAGAACCTCCCCCTTGCAAACCGGACAGACCACCTGCTCGGCCAACTCCTCCAACCAGGCCCTGCGCGTCTCGAGTTCATCCCCCTCTTCTCGCAGTCTTCGCATGATGCGGGCAGCCTCTCCCTCCAGCGTTTTTCCAGCCTCGGACCAAGGGTCAGATTCGAGGCTGCCCATCCTCGCTATCGCAGCGGCTCGCACGGCCTTCGAGGCCGACGAGCCGGCGATTGAGATATCCGATGAATCATCGAGCGGTGAAGGAGCACCTCTGGCGATGGTGCGGGCCAGCGCCCAAGCCAGCATGAAGCCGCCGAGGTGAGCCATGTGAGCGACGTTCGACTCCCCAGTTCCGATTTCGATCTGGTACATGTTGTAGACCTCCAGACCAAGCCGGAAGGCAGCGATCATCCAGACCGGCCAAGGACGGATGAAGAAGAGCATCGGGAACTCAATCCGGTCCTCCGGCCAACAGGCCATATAGGCTCCCAGTATACCGAATGCAGCACCCGATGCACCGAGTGCCGGAGTCCACGAATCGGGTTGGACGAGGGTCCAGGCGATGTTGCCGCCGAGCAGACCGATGATGTAGATCGCCATCCATCTGCGGGGTCCCATCCTCTGCTCCAGCGGGACGCCGGCAAGGGCGATGACGATGATGTTGCCGAGGACATGGATCCAACCGGAGTGAAGCCAGGCGGCGGTGATGAATCTGTGAGCCTGAGTCGGTTCGCTGGCAAGAGCAGGAATCAGACTGAGGAAGGTTCGCGGTTCGAAGTCGAACAAGCCCTGTTCGAGGAGCATTTGGTAGAAGGTGACCAGCAGCAGCGAGAGAACGGTGGCGAGCGCGAGACTGGTCTGTTGTTTCGCAGCCACGACATAGGGGGCTGTGGCGATTGCCAGAAAGAGGGCGATTGCGAGGTAGTCGCCGGTCGTCAAGTCGGACCAGAGGATTTCGTAATCCGCCCCAGCCATTCTGCTTCCTCGGGCTTCGACGGCGCGCTCGATGGCATAGGGGCTTCGATGGAACCACTCAAACGCACGCCGTCGGTCGAGACTGCGTGGGCGGACGGATTCTCATCACGGGCGAAGGACTAGTCGTCAATCGTGGCGCACGAGAGGTGCTGCGCGGTGCCGACTTCGCACTCAGGGAGGGCGAAGTGGTGGCGCTCGTCGGACCCAATGGCTCCGGCAAAACCACTCTTCTCGAATCCCTCGCCGGCCTGCATTCGTTGGCAGCGGGCTCGGTCCGCTTGAGCCTCTCCACCTATTCGACGGTCGTGCGCGATTCGGAGGGTGAGCGTGGCAGTGTCGCGGGCATCGGTCTGACCCTGCAGAGCGACGCTGTCTGTGGTGAGGAGACTGTTGCAGAACACCTCGGCCACGCCATTCGCTTGGCTGGCCGAGACGATGCGGCCGATGCGCTCGCTTCGATGCTGACCGATTGGGGCATGAGTCATCGAGCCGGTGAGTCGGTATCACAATTGTCCGATGGTCTTCGCCGCAGGCTCGCGGTGCTTTGTGGACTCGCGCCAGCGGCATTATCCCTAGAACCCACGATCTGCTTGTTGGACGAGCCCTCGGAAGGACTCGACGAGGCTTCACGGCGCTTGCTCATAGGTTGGCTGCGGGCTTTGACGGCTCGCGGACATGGAATAGTCATCGCAACTCATGACCCAGAACTGACCAGCGCAGCTGACCGCATCATCACTGTCTCTGGTAATGGTCGGTTGACGTCGGATCCGGGCGCGGCTCTTGGTGACGCGGTGGAAATGGTCGAGCCGAGCGCGGCTCAGGAAGCCTCAGCCTTCTCCGAATTCGTCTCTTGGGCGTGGAGGATCGAGAAGCGCAACCCTCTCGATACGATCACCCGCGGAACGCCTGCCCTGGTCGCCTTGCTGCTGACCTATACGATGGCCACTGACATTCCCCGGACTGCCGAGAATCATGACCTCCTCGCCGCTCTGGTTCTCGCCCCTGCCTTCATCGCAGCGGTGGTAGCGCCTGCGCTCATCAAGCGACTCGCAGAAGAGCGCTCTGGCGATTGGTGGCGCGCGATGATAGGTCCGTGGTCGCGCGCCACATTCTCAATCATGGGAGCCTCATTCATCCTGCCGATACCTCTGACCTACCTCGCGTGGTACGTCCTTGCGGGTGATATCGATTCGGCAGTCTACGATGAGGTTCTGCGTTGGCTGTGGCTTCCACCTCTGGCGATGATCGACATCAGTTGTGCGGCCGCCGCCCTGCACCTGATGGTCGCCGACCTGCGCAGAGCCAGCGCGGCGGCCGGCTCGCTCCTGCTCCTCGTCCTGGTTTGGCCCTTCCTCGAATTGACCAGCGCCTTGACGACGCTGATGGATACGGGAATGAGCTTTGAATTGGCGATGGGCGAGCCGATTCTCGATGTGCTCATCGCTGCCGGCTCGGCGGCCCTGATCTGGGCGGTCGCAGTGATCATTCCCGAAGACTGATTCAGGCTTGACGTATTTCGTTCTCGGGCGCGTTTCATTACTGATTTTTCATCAGGTGGATTCATCACCGCATCGCCCGACGACTCGGTGATGTCAACCCGCCAAGAGGCCGGCTTCAACCTCCTCGCAATCGGCCTCGCAAGCGTGTCAATCACAGCACTGCTCGGCCTTTTCTACGCACCTTCAGTCAGCGCAGAGTCGTGGGAGTCGCCCGAGGCGTATCGGATTCTCTTCCTCCATGTGCCATTCGCCTGGTCGTCGTTTCTGGCCTTCACTCTGCTCTTCATCGGGGCAGTGAAGTGGTATGCGAAGCGCGACGAAAACGGTTGGATCTGGTTCCAGACCGGGTCTGATCTCGGTTTGGTTTTCGGCCTTGGGGTCATCACATCGGGGCCGATCTGGGGTTCGGCGGAATGGGGGACGCCGTGGGATTGGGGAGACCTTCGCCTCAACACCTTCGCCCTGCTCACCGCGGTCGCTCTCTTCCTCGTCCTCTCTCGCCGGTCACAAGCCGACAGTCAGGAGACTCGTGACACTCTGTCGGCCGTCGGGCTGTTCGGGTTCGCGCTGGTTCCAATCACCGCTCTCGCTACTACATGGTATCAGGAGCGGCATCCCGGGGTCCTGATCATCGATTCTGAGGACTCTGGATTAGACCCAGAGATCAAGATGATTCTGCTCTTTGGATTCCTCTCGATGTGTGTTGTATTCGCAGGTCTGGTTCGCCTCTCTAACCTGCGCTATCGCTTGGCTGCTGAGTTGGTTGGGGTCAAGCGAAACCTCGATGAGAATTCGGTAGCAGCTCCTGTCGAGCTCGATTCGGAGGTGGGCTCTTGAGTGGTATCTACTCGGCCTATCTGGCCTATTCGATAATGCTGGGATTGCTCGGCTATCACAGCAGGACTCTGCTCGGTGATATCGCGAATCTGCGCGCGGATTTGGCTTCGCTAGCCGATTCGGATCAATCAGATGAGGAATGATTGCTGACTCATCTGCCTCTGAATCGGGTGGATTTTCTCACCCCAGAGGGCAAGAATCCACCCCCGACCGACGCGGGAACCATTCAAACGACGCACTTCTGCCGGAGGCAGGGGGAGCGCAATGGACAGCGGAGCATTCTGTGTTGCTTGCGGCGCGCAACCACCTCTGACCAGCAAGCGTCTGTGCGAGGCTTGCCTGCGCGTCAGAACCACATTTTCGAAAGTCCCTGACAGGATTCAACAGGAGCGCTGTGCCAAGTGTTCGAAGCACGAGGTCGAGAAACGCTGGGTCAACATCGACGACGCCGATCTCGGCGAACATCGATTGCGCGAGAACCTCGATGTGGTGAGTGGGGCAACCGAAGTAGCCGTCGATGTAGCCTACCAGCCGATCGACGAGCGAACAGCCCGTCTGCACGTAACCGTTGAGGGCCAACTCGAGGGCTACGATTTCGCAGACGAGCACGACGTCCTGATCCAGACCAGCAATGCCGTCTGCCCTGCCTGCACTCGAAGAGCAGGCGCTTATTTCGAGGCGACGATGCAACTCAGAAGCGCTGGTCGCCGCCTATCAGACGAGGAACTCAAATCACTCAGAGGTACCCTCGATGAGCTCCTCGACGAAGCCGAATCAGACCCGATGTTCTTCATCACCAAGGAAGGACCCGTCACTGGAGGATGGGACCTCCAGCTCGGCTCGAAATCACTCACAAAAACCTGGGCGCGACGCCTCGTCAAGCGTTTCGGGGGCACCATCAAGGAATCGGCAACACTCGTCGGGATGCGGGATGGGATGGAGGTCACACGCCTCACTCTCAGTTACCGGAAACCGGCTTACGCCCTTGGAGATGTGGTTCGACTTAAGCGACAGAATTGGCTTGTCTCCGCTTGGCAGAAGGATGGTCCAACACTGAGCCGACTCGAACATAATCAGCGTACTGGAGTCAGTTGGCGCGATATGGAGAAGGCTAGCGTCGTGTGTCGTTTGGATGACCAGAAAGTAGTCGATATTCTCAATCGCGACTCTTCAGGGGCTGAGGTCATGGACCCCGTCGATTACCGCGTGGTGACCGTCGCACTGCCCTATGATGATGATGGCTCCGGTGCGAGTCTGCGCATCGGATTCATAGACGACTCGTGGATGGCGTTGCCAGGACACGTAGCTGAGGACTGAGCATGGGCGAGCGGGATTTCGAGGCACTTCTAACTGCTCACGACGCTGGCGACATGGCCGGATTCACACGTCGTTTCGTCGACGACCTCGAGGTTGCATTGGCAACTAAAATCGAGGTCGAAGCAGATACCGATTGGAGTGGAGTCCTCTGCCTTGGGATGGGGGGTTCGGGCGCCGGTGGGATGTTCCTCTCGGCTCTGGCTGACCATGCTGGTGGCTTGCCATTCGTGGTCTGGCGTGACTACGGTCTGCCCTCGTGGTGGGGGCCGGATTGGCTGGTCATCGCAACCTCGTACTCGGGCGACACCGAGGAGACTCTGGATGGGGTTCGTGCGGTTCTCGAAGACGGTGGAACCGTTGTCGGCATCTGCTCTGGCGGGGCGCTTGAAGATCTCCTTGCTGAGAGCGAGGAGTCACTCTGTTTATCGGTTCCCGCCGGTCAGATGCCGCGTTCTGCATTCGGACATTTACTTGGCACTCAACTAGCCGTTTGCTTCGCGCTCGGGATTCTTCCGAAGCCGAGTGATGATGAATTGTCGGGAATGCTCGGGCGGCTTAGTGCCGCCTCGCAGTCCGCCGATATCGTTGGTGGTGATGGTCGCGTGGCTGCCATGGCTCAAGGCATGGTTGGATGTGAGATTGGCATCGTCGCGCCGACCCTGCTCGGCTGCGCGGCTCGTCGCTTCGCGAACCAATTGAACGAAAATGCCGACCGATTCGCTCGGCCGGTCGACCTGCCCGAGATGAATCATAACGAAATCGTCGCATGGGCAGCCGACTCTGGCTCACAAGCCCTGCTCTACATGACTTCGAGTGCGGTCAATCCACGCCTGCGCGCCCGCATGGATTGGATGATGGAGAGTATTGATTGCGATGCTTCCTGGGTTCTCGATTGCGAGGGTCAGAGCCTGTTGGAGAGCCTTCTCTACGCTGCTCATCTGACCGATTGGATCAGCATCGCCTTGGCCTTGATTCAGGGTATTGACCCCTCCGCGATGGCCTCGATCGACGGCCTCAAAGCCCATCTCGCTTCGATTCAGTAAATCGGCCCGAGTACAAGCCTCGGATCAGGATATTTCGCCAAGGCATCTTCGCGGTCCTTGGGGTCAACCACTCCGGGGAGGTCGTGGGTCTCTGGCTCGGTGTAGGAGAGTTGGAAGTGCAGGTGAGGATCCCAACCTCCGTTTTCTTCACGCGGACCCATGTGGCAGATCACCTCTCCTGCGGTGACTCGTTGGCCGACCGATTTACCGATTATCGAGGCCGCGTCGAGGTGACCGTAGAGCGCCCAGATAGTCGTGCCATCGAGTCTATGCTTGGTGATGACGACGTTGCCGTAATCGCCGTCTGCTGGATTGTAGCCGAAATGAGAGATTTCGCCGTTCGCAAATGCCATGCAAGGTGTTCCGACAGGCGCTCCGATATCGATACCAACGTGCAGGAAGCGAGCGCCTGCGAAGAGTTCTGTCGCATACATTCCGGGGCGTAGTTCATCGTATCGCCCAATATCGTACTCTGACTTCGAGGGTGAATAGTCCCCAGTTGTGAAGTCCCTGACTTCATATTCATCAGGAAGATGGACGACTGGATGGAAATCGTAGGAGCCCCAGTCGATCATAGGCTGCCGAGGCAGCCCGAGAACATCACTTCTCCTCTTCGTCCTAGACCCCTTCACCTTCGGAATCGAGCCATTCCTGACCATAGTAATTCCATTGCTCCAAGGTCCAACCCTCTGGAATTCCTTCCTCGGGGATAGGTGGTCCTACCTCTTCGGCCTCAGGCTCAGGGACTGGCGGCTCAGGGTCTAGCCCCGGTGGTTCAGGGGGCAGTCCAGGCGGATCGGCTGGGGGGGCTGGAGCAAGAACAGGTGGCGGAGTCATTTCAGGCGCTGTGAGGTGCGGAATCGCCCCCTCCTTCCCGCGTCGGCGCAGAATTACCGCCGTTGCGGTTCCACCGACGAGAACCACGAGAATCAGCATGATCATCGGTAGCAGGCTCTTGACATGGCGCGACGCATCTGCGGGATAATAATCGCCGGCATCGGACCAACCATCGCCATCGGCATCGACGCAGCCGAGTCGATCCTCGCTCGATGAACCGGTCTCTTCGGGGCAATCATCCGAGAGATTGGTTCCCTGTTGGTCGGCATAACCATCGCCGTCAGCGTCAGACCAAAGTCGTACATTATCCGAAAACGCATCACCAAGGTCGGCCCAGCCGTCACCATCGCTGTCTGGACAGCCCAATCGGTCGAGGGTCGAATCACCCCAGTCATCGGGGCAGGCATCGGGCGCATTCGCCGGCGCTGGATTGTCACCGTAACCATCGCCGTCACTATCGAGCCACTGGCTCGCATCCATATCGAAGGCATCACTCTCATCAGACCAGCCATCGCCATCCAGATCAGGGCAACCGAGCCGATCCTGTATGCTCGTGCCGTAAGTCTCGGGGCAGTCATCAGCCTGTTGCGCAGGCGCGGGATTGTCTCCGTAGCCGTCGCTATCCGAGTCGAGCCATTGAGTGTCATCTATTGGGAATGCGTCGGCCCCGTCCGCGGCTGTCCAGCCATCATCGGGATTGGAATAACCATCTTCGTCAGCATCGGGACAGCCGATGCGGTCGATTGTAGAGTAGCCTTCAATCGACGAACAAAGATCACCATCCTTACCCTCAACATTGTCGCCGTACCCGTCACCATCGGTATCGCGCCATTGAGTCGACTCGGCTGGATAATCATCGCCAGCATCCGACCAGCCGTCACCGTCTGTATCGACGCAACCGAGTCGATCTGCACTCGAGAATCCGTAGACTTCAGGGCAGTCGTCGGAGATGCTTGTGCCTGATTGGTCTGCATAACCATCTCCGTCATCATCTGACCACAACAGCTTGTTGTTCGGATATTCGTCGTTGGCATCAGACCAGCCATCACCGTCCCTGTCAACACAACCGAGCCTGTCGATGGTCGAGTTACCCCAAGTAAACAGGCAATCGTCAGGAGTGGTCGCGGGCGTGGGATTGTCGCCGTAACCGTCGGAATCAGTGTCGCTCCATTGAGTGTTGTCAGAATCGAAGTCATCGCCATCGTCGGACCAACCGTCGCCGTCCAGGTCTGGACACCCCACTCGGTCCTCCGTACTCGTGCCGTAGGTCTGGTCGCAATCGTCCAGGCTGTCACGAATCCAATCGAGGTCAGCGTCCGGATGTGGGTCGATTCTGATGACTCGATTGTTTGACGAACTGACATAGTAGAGCTTGTCGTTCGGCCCTACTTCTAGGCCCATGATCGAGTTCGCATTGGTATCGATGGTCTGCAGGTGGGTTGCGCTTTTGCCGTTGCCAGCGAGGCCATAAGCCTTGATTTTGCCATTGCCATTGAGCGAGACGAAGAGCTTGTCACCGTGCAATGCGATTCCCGATGGGTCGTCGAGTCCGGAAGCGAGAACGCCCCATTCGACATTAGTGATTTCGCTATACTCCGCCAGTGAGGAGTCCTTCTGCGTGCTGGAACCCATGATGTTCGTCGTCGTCGTGCTGGTGTCGTCGGTATTGACCCAGAGAACTCTGCCAGCACCGGTGTCGGCGATGTAGAGGATGCCGTTCGACTTGTCGAGTATCATGTGGCCGGGGACGCCCGCTCTGCGGGTCGGAGTGATCTCGCTGTAACGCCTGACGATGCCGTCATCGTGGTCTTCTCCACCGGTGTCGTGGTCTGAGCTGAAGTCATAATACACCAATTCTCCATAGTAACCGTCGTTGTACCAGTAGGCATTGCCCGAGTCGTGGGCGATACCCATTCCTTGAGGGCTTTCGTGCAGCATGTCGAGATGACTGCCCAACCTGCTGTCCGACTGATGTTCCTCGGCGAAGTGGTCGAGTGAGGAGGGCCAGAGAGCGGGGCCCATGAAATCGTTCGGGGATTGCTGTCCGTTGTACGTATTGCGCGATTCTTGGGCCGAGGCGAATATGTGATCGAATTCGGAATCATATTGCCCGAAGGCGAAAGCGCTGATCTCCTCCATGAAGTGATTCGCATAACTGTCTTTTCGGTTCTCAGTGTATTGATCCTCCAAACCGGTGTTGTGAACGATGGTGATGCTGTCGGTGGCGCGATTGGCGATCCAGAGTTCATTCGGTCGAGCTGAATTGGGGTGGAAGGCGAGGTCGCGAGGGGTACTCAGATCGTCATCGGTAGTGGCGATGATCACCTTGTCGAAACTCGGTCCGAATTGTTCGACATAGGTGTGGGAGGAACGTGTTTCCGCTTCAGCGGCGGCACTCGGGGTCAGGGCCAGCAGGAGACTGGTCAAGAGCATCGTCAAGATGAGAATCGATGCTCTGGCTGGGCCGTTGTTGGAGTCCATCATGGGATGTCGACGCTACGCGAGACCTTTCATTCCTCCCCATCTGTGGAAGTCTTGTTTGGAAAGGCTTCAATCTCTTTTGGCTCTGGCAGTGCACTCGCCAGAGTGTCGGAGACTTGCAGATCGTCGAGACGACGTCCTTGGGGTAGAACTCGGCTCTCGTACGAGCGCATGGCGTCATTGTAGGACTTGCCAGCCTTATCGAGGTGTCCACCGACTTTCAAGAGGTGTTCGATGAGCGTGTTGACTCGCTTGTACATCTCCCGGGAGACTTCGTAAATCTCACTCGCACCCTCTGCCAATGCATGTTGTTGCCAGTAAAGGGCGATAGTTCGCAGTAAGCCGAGCATCGTCACGGGAGTGGCGATGAGAACGAATTTCGTCATCGCATAATCCATCAAATCTGGGTCGATACTGAAGGCTGCTGCTGCCATGGCTTCGCTCGGAATGAACATCACGACATGGTCGAAATCACCCTCGATATCCTCTTGGTAACTCTTTGAACTCAACTCCTTGATTCGTTGTTTCACAGCTACTGCGTGCTCGGCGAGAAGGGCGTCTTGCTCTTCTCCAGCATCGAGTTCGACGGCCTTGAGGAAGGACGCTCCTGAGGCTTTGGAATCGATTGGAATCACACCTTGCTGCGGCATGCGGATGATGTAATCCGGTCGACCGCCGCCTTCGATTGTTTCTTGTTCAAAGAAGTCGACATGTTCGGACATCCCAGCCATCTCGAAGAGGCGGCGGAGTTTCACCTCGCCCCAATTGCCACGAGCCTGACCAGAGGTGGTGAGGGCTGTCGAGAGAGCGGTGGTTCTCACACCGAGGTTCTCGGTTTGGTCGCCCAGATCCTTCAGTTGACGCTTGATGGCTTGGTAAGCACCTTCGCGATCCTTCTCCATCGCTTGGTTGGCAGTTGCCATCTTCACCATCTCATCGCGTAGAGGTGTGATGAGAGCCTCGACCTCGAGTTTGCGAGTTTCGAGGCTCTTCTCAGCTTCTTTCTGACCCACTGCGAATCTCTGGTCGGCGAGCTTGAGAAATTCGGCGGTGTTCCGCTCGCCGACTTGTGTTGCAATATTCTTCATTTCTTCCTTCAGCAATTCGTTGACTCGCTTCTGCTCGCTCTCGCGCATTTCGCGGATCATCGATTCCTCGCCCTCGCGCGCCTCAGCGAGTGCTTCGGCTGTTGCTTGCGCGCGCGTCATTGCTGTCTTCGCCTCACTCAAGGCGGCATCTGTCTTCTGCTTCGCGTAGAGCCAGCCGATGGCCGCCCCCGCGAGAATTCCTACGATCAAGTATACGATTTCGTACTGCA